>ERZ773136.127-NODE-127-length-87364-cov-7.759063_pt1 | contig 87364 bp, 125 predicted proteins | sample MGYA00580855_ERZ773136 | MGnify/ENA primary metagenome ERZ773136 (study PRJEB29015, sample SAMEA2737860) | human gut metagenome | biome: human gut; feature: human-associated habitat; material: faeces | place: China | collected 2012 ... | reverse complement strand
TGGTGATTTTAAGGGACAGTCCCTAGAATTCCCCCTCACACAAATTACAATTTATAGAAAAGGAGAATACAAATGCTAAAAAAATATATAATAACATTTCTAATTTCAATGGTACCATTAATAGAATTAAGAGGTTCAATCCCAATTGGATTGAGTTCGCTATGGGGAGATCCTATTCCAGTACTCCCACTTTATATAATTTGTATATTGGGAAATATGCTACCAGTACCATTTATTTATTTATTTGCTAGAAGAGTTTTAGAATGGGGATCAGATAAAAAATATATAGGCAAATTTTTTAAATGGTGTTTAGAAAAAGGAGAAAAAGGTGGAAAAAAACTTCAAGAAAAAGCAGGAAAAACAGGCTTATTTTTTGCATTATTAATATTTGTAGGAATTCCACTCCCAGGAACAGGAGCATGGACAGGAACACTTGCAGCAAGTATATTAGATATGGATTTTAAAAGAAGTATTTTGGCAGTTATGTTAGGAGTAATATTAGCAGGAATTATAATGGGGCTTGCATCAGCAGGAGTATTTGGAGCAGTGGGAGCAATATTTGCAGCTTAACAATAATGGGGAAAAAGGGGTCAGACCCCTTTTTCCCTCAAAGTTCATATAAAGTTAATAATTGTAATATATAATTTTAAAGTTAAGGAGTGTAATTATGAGTTATATAGAATTAAAGGACGTTACAAAATTATATAGTGATGGAAATGTAAAGGCTGCAGATGGTGTATCTTTCTCAGGAGAAAAGGGAGAGATTATTGTAGTTGTAGGACCAAGCCGGAGCACGGAAAGACTACTGTTTTAAATTTAATTGGTGGAATGGATAGTGTAACTAGTGGCAAAATAATTGTAGATGGAAAAGATATAAGCAAATATAATGAAAGAGGGCTTACAACATATAGAAGAAATGATATTGGATTTGTATTTCAATTTTATAATTTAATACCAAATTTAACTGCAAAAGAAAACGTTGAACTTGCAAGCCAAATATGTAAAAATGCATTAGATCCAGAACAAGTTTTAAAAGATGTAGGACTTGAAAAGAGAATGAATAATTTCCCTGGACAGTTGTCTGGTGGAGAACAGCAAAGAGTTGCAATAGCAAGAGCAATTGCTAAAAATCCAAAATTGCTTTTATGTGATGAGCCAACTGGAGCATTAGACTATAATACAGGAAAAGAAGTATTAAAGTTATTACAAAATACAGCAAGACAGAAAAATATAACAGTTATAATAATTACACACAACCAAGCAATAACACCAATGGCAGATAGAATAATAAAAATAAAAAATGGAAAAGTTAGTGAAAATAGAATTAACGAAAACCCTGTTTCAATAGACCAAATTGAATGGTAGAAACAAAAAAACAGAGAAAAAACAAAAGGGGTCTGTCCTCTTTTGTTCAGAATTTTATGGAGGAAAGATGAAAAAAGCATACGTAAAAGATATTGTTAAAGAAATAAAAAGAACAAGAAAAAGATATATATCTATTATTGCAATTGTAATATTAGGTGTTGCTTTTTTCGTTGGAATAAATGCATCATGCCCAGATATGCTAAATACTTTTAATAAATATATTAATGATTATAATGTTTTTGATCTTAATTTAATTTCTACTGTTGGATTTGATAATGATGATGTGGGGACTATAAGAAATATAGATAGAATTGATTATATACAGCCTGTAAAATCAATTTGTGCTGTTGTAGAACAAGGAGATAAAGAAAAAGTTTTAAGTGTAAGTTCTGCTCCTGATAATGTAACCAAGAATACTATGAATAAAGTTGAAATAGTGGAAGGAGAATATCCTAAACAAAGTAATGAAATAGTTTTAGATAGTAAATTAAAAACAGATTACAAAATAGGAGATACAATAGAATTTATAGATACGGAAAACCAAGAGTTAGAAGATGTATTTAAGGTTAAATCATATACAGTAGTTGGTTTTGCTAATAGTCCTTTATATGTAGCAATATCCAGAGGTAGCACAACACTTGTAGATGGAACTATATCAGGATTTGCAATAGTCCTAGAGGATGCATTTTCTATAGAAGAATACACAAACATATATGCAAAAGTAACAACAAATAATAAAAATAGAACCTCAGATGAATATATAGAAGAAATAGAAAAAATTAGAAATGAAGTAAAAGAAAAAACAGATGTATTAGCAGATACAAAGTACAAAGATTTATATGAAGAAGCAAATAATAAAATTGATGATGCTAAAAAAGAAGTTCAAGATGCTAAAAACGAATTAAAAAATGCCGAACAAGAAATTGCAAATGGAAAAACAAAACTAGAAGATTCACAAAAAGAACTAAATACTCAAAAGCAGAATTTCAATAACAAAATGAAGGAATATGATAATCAAATAAATAGTGCTAAAACCACATTGGATTCAACAAAATCTACTTTAGATCAAAAGCAAAAAGAACTAAATGATGCAGAAGCACAACTAAATGCAGAAGAGCAAAAATTAATATTAGCAGAGCAGAAAGCTCTAGAAGGAACAGGTCTAACAGATTTAAATAAATATTTAGAGTATTTGCAAAGTGTGTCTGCACCACAAGAGGCAATTACAAGTATACAAACATTAATACAAGGTAAAGCAAAACTAGAACAAGAAAAAAGTACACTTCAGGGATATAAAAATGAGTTGAATTCAGGTTTAGAGGAATACAATAAGGGGTTAAAAAACTTTGAAAATCAAAAACAGACATTAGAAAGCACTAAAAAAACAACTCAGGCAAAACTTGATTCAGCACAAACAAAAATAGACAATGGCAGGAAAGAACTTAAACAAAATGAAGATAAGTTCAATGATAAAAAAGAAGAAGCAAACAATAAAATAGCAGATGCAGAAAAAGAGATAAAAGATGCAGAGAAGAAACTAGAAGACCTAAAAGTAAAAATATATGTGTTAGACTTAGAAACAAATGAAGGATATGTATCATATAAATCAGATTCAAATAGTGTAGCAACAATAGGTAAAGTATTCCCGATAATTTTCTTTTTGGTAGCAGCATTAGTTTCATTAACTGCAATGACAAGAATGGTAGAAGAAGATAGGGGAATAATAGGAACATACAAATCCTTAGGATATAGTAGACCTAAAATTGCTTTAAAATATTTAACATATTCAACTAGTGCAACATTATTGGGAATTGTGTTAGGTGCAGTTATAGGTTCATATACACTTCCATGGGTAATTTCTGAAGCATATAAGATTTTATATCATACAATGCCAACAGTAATAATGAAAGTAAATATGAAGTATACTTTAATTGCCGGAATTGCAGCATTTGCTTCAACTACAATAGCAACAATGTTTGCATGTTACAGAATGCTAAGAGCAACTCCAGCAAAACTTATGAGACCAAAATCACCAAAAGAAGGCAAAAAAATATTATTAGAGAGAATACCATTTATATGGAAACATCTCAATTTTACGCAAAAGATTACTGCAAGGAATGTATTTAGATATAAAAAACGTTTATTTATGACACTAATTGGAATAGCAGGTTGTACAGCTTTAATATTTATGGGATTTGGACTTAGAAACTCTATTGCAACAATTGTAAGTAAACAGTATGGACAAATAAGAAGATATGATTTTGAAATAACATTAAAGAATGAATTAACAGAAGAAGAAAAACAAGAATTAAACAAATATATAGAAAATAATGGGCACAATTCAAAATACACATATTTAAGACAGCAAACAAATGATGTTACTGCAAATGGTGAAGAACAAAATGTGTATATAATAGGTGTAGAGAACCAAGATGAACTAATGAATTTTGTTACAATGCAAGATAGAAAAACAAAAGAAAAAGTTAAAATACAAAATGATGGAGTTGTAATAACAGAAAAGTTGTCAAAACTACTAAACGCTCATATAGGTGATGAAATAACAATAAAAATAGATGATGAAAAATCTAAAAATGTTAAGGTGTCTGGAATAATAGAAAACTATGTATATCATTATATTTATATGGATAAAGCAATGTATGAAGATGTTTTTGATGAAGAAATGATAGACAATCATATATATTTAGACATAGATGAATCTTTAGATAAACAAACGGAAGAGGAGATTTCTAAATATTTGCTAAAAAATGAAAATATAGCACAAGTGTTAAGGTTAAGTAGTATTAGTGAAAGCTTTAGCGATATGATTAAAAGCTTAGATACAGTAGTAATTGTATTAATTACCTGTGCCGGAATGCTTGCATTTGTTGTGCTATATAACTTAAACAGCATAAATATAGAAGAAAGAAAAAGGGAGCTCGCTACAATCAAATTATTAGGTTTTTATAATAATGAATTATCTAACTATGTATTTAGAGAAAATGTAATTCTTACAATTATTGGAGGGCTTTTAGGGCTAGTGTTAGGACTTTATTTACTAACATTCATAATATCAACAGCAGAAATGGATATTGTAATGTTTAGTAGAGAACGAGCATTTTCAAGTTATTTCTTTGCATTTACATTAACACTGGTTTTTGCATTTTTAATAAATTTAATAATGAATAAAGAATTAAGAAAAATAAATATGATAGAAAGTTTAAAAAGTGTTGAATAAAAAAATAGGAGCATGCTTTATAGCATGCTCTGTTTTAAACTTATCGATTACTAGCTGAGCCGTTTAATGCGGCATTATAACCATCAGAGAAACCGTCATCATATTGAGTAGCATATTTAAAAGATAAATCTTCATTAGCTTTATTGTAACCTTCTTCATAACCGATGTTATAACCATATACACTTACATATGCAAAACCAAAGATTGATGCAATAATTATTATGAAAATAATAAAAATAAATATGAAATTAGTTAAAGATATAGTTACTTTTTTTGAAGCTTCCCTTCTATCATTTTGTCTTCTATCTGGCATATCTCATACCTCCTTCTTTTGTATATTTACAATAAAAATCAATTTATTTTTTCTATTTTAATAGTATTATTATTGCTTTTGGGTTCAAAATTAGAGAATGAACTAGCCAAATAACCAGCAACAAAACCAAGTAGAAATACTACTATAATTATTACTGTATATTTTATACTTTCTTGTTTTTGATATATTTCCTTATCATATACTTTCATATAAGAACCTCCTACAATAATATAAAATTATTATATATGATTAAAATTAATAATGCAAGAATATATTTACAAATATAAGAAAAAGATATATGATACACTAAGAAAAGGAGATTTTGTATGAAAAAACTGAATTTATTAATTTACTATATTTTATTTATTGTTTATGAAGAATTAGTATTTTCTTGTATTATATTTAAAACATTTCCTGCAAGTTTTGGACTTATAATATTATTTTCAATTCCAATTGCAATAGTTTTAAACCTTATAACAAGTGTATTTAAGCCAAAAGTAAATAAAATTATAACATATATAATAACCATTGCACTAATAATAATATTCGGAGCACAAATTGTTTATTACAGCATGTATGAGGCAATAATATCGTTTTTTTCTATGATGCATGGTGGACAAGTAACAGAGTTTATGGAAGTAATAATAGATGTTGTTTTACGAAATTGGTATGGAATATTATTATTTATAATACCACTTATTATATTAATTATATTATCTAAAAAGAAAGTAATAACATTTGAAAAAAATTCGATAAAGCAAATTGCAATCAAAATAACTAGTGTATTGATAATACAATTAGTTGCATTATTATGCGTAAACTTTATAAATACTGATGACATGTATTCAAATAAAAATCTATATTACAATATACATGTTCCAAAAGTAACGGCAAACAGAATGGGACTTTTAACAACAATGAGGCTAGATTTGCAAAGATTTATATTTGGATTTGAAGAAAAATTATCAGTACAAACAAATGCAATTCCAAAAGAAGAAGAAAAAGATAGTTATAATATAACATATATAGATTTTGATAAGCTAATTAAAAATGAAGAAGATAATACAATAAAAGAAATGCACAAATATTTTTCTTCACAAGAGGCAAGTAAAAAAAATAAATATACAGGGATGTTTAAAAATAAAAATTTAATAGTTCTTGTAGGCGAATCTTTTAGTTCATTAGCAATAAGAGAAGATTTAACACCAAATCTATATAAATTATATAAAGAAGGATTCCAATTTGATAATTTTTACACACCAATATTTCCAGTAAGCACAGCAGATGGTGAGTATATTACAGATACATCTTTAATACCAAAAGAAGGTGTGTGGAGCTTTTTAAGAGTGGCAGGAAATTATATGCCATATTCATATGCTAATGTATTTGAAAAACAAGGATATTCATCAAATGCATATCATAATCATACTGCAACATATTATGAAAGAGATAAATATATAGAAACAATGGGATATAATTCTTATTTGGCAGTGGGTACAGGACTAGAAGATAGAATGGATACTTCAAATTGGCCAAATAGTGATTATGAAATGGTAAAAACTACAGTAAATGATTATATAAATAATGAAAAGTTCATGGCGTATTATATGACAGTAAGTGGACACATGAACTATACAAAAATAGGAAACATGATGGTGTATAGAAATTGGGACCAAGTTAAAGATTTGCCATATTCTAATAAAGCTAAAGGTTATTTGGCTGCTAATATAGAATTAGATAAAGCAGTAGGAGAACTATTAAGTAGATTAGAACAAGCTGGAAAATTGGAAGACACAGTTATAGTAATTAGTGGTGATCATTACCCATATGGCTTGACATTAGGTGAAATAAACGAATTATCAACATTTGAAAGAGATGACAAGTTTGAAAAATTCAGAATGCCATTTTTAATATGGAGTGGAAGTATGAAAGGATCAATAAAAGTAGAAAAGATAGGCTCAAGTTTAGATGTACTACCAACTGTTTTAAACTTGTTCGGAGCAGAATTCGATTCCAGATTATTAATGGGAAGAGACATTTTATCAGATTCAGATCCAATAGTAATATTCTCAGATAGGAGCTTTATAACAGATAAAGGAAGATATAATTCATTAACAGAGCAATTTACGCCAAATGAGGGTGTAACAGTAGAAGAGGGATATGTTGATAAAATAAATACAATAATATATAAAAAATATCAAATGTCTAGGTTGATTTTAGAAAATGATTATTATAGAAAAATATTTGAATAGAGAAAAGAAATGAGAAAAAATGGGATTATTCCATTTCTTCTCATCTTTTTTGTTATTCAAAAAATCCGTGTTTGTTTTGTTTATCTAATTTAATATATACACTTAAATTATTTTGATTATCACACGTTGCAAGAAATACGTTTTTTATATCTGCTATTCCTTGCTTTTTTAAATTTTTTTCTAACCAGTTTATATTATTTCCTGTTTTTTCTAAATTTTCTTTTAACAAAATTCCATCTAAAATAACATTAATAGTAACATTTTCTTGATTTGGAATAAGATTCAAATCCTCCGGTGTAGCAGGCCTTTTTACACTTTTAGGAAGAAAGCTAATCCTGCCATTTGGCTCTAATATAGCTGTTTGAATATCACTTAAATTAAAATAACCATTTATTCTGCATTCCATTAAAAACTCATTTAAGTCTAGCTTGGAAGATTTAAAATTCTTTCTATACAGTTTCCCATTGTCTAATAAAATTTTTGCTTTGCCAGTAAAAAATCTTCTAATATTAAGACTTTTGCAAGTTAAATAGGAAATTAAAAAAGTTACAAAACCATATACTAACATTGCAACAACTGGTTCCATAAAATTATTTTCCAAAGAGGTAGACATTTCTGCTGCAATAGAACCAATAGTAATACTAACAATATAATCGAACATAGTTAATTGTGACATTTCTCTATTTCCCATTAGTTTTGTAAGTAAAAATAATATTACTAAAGAACCGAAGGACAATGCTATAATTTTAAAAATACTCATAAACTCACCTAAATATATTTTGGCAAAATTGTAAATTATTATACAAATTAAAATAAAATTGCAAAATATAGCTAATTGTAATATAATAAGAAACAGTAAGGAGAATTCACATGAAATCAAAATATGCAGATTTAAAGAATGAAATAAATTTAGAAAAAATAAAAGAAGCGGCTGACTGTATAAAAAATGGAGAATTAGTTTTATTTCCAACAGAAACTGTTTATGGAATAGGTGCAAATGCATTAGATGAAAAAGCCGTAAGTAAGATTTTTAAAGCAAAAGGTAGAGCTGGAGATAATCCATTGATTGTTCATATATCTAATTTAAATATGTTAGAAAATTTAGTACAAAATATTGGCGAAACAGAAAAAAAATTAATGAAAAACTTCTGGCCAGGTCCTTTAACTATAATATTAAATAAAAAAGAATGTATTCCATATAATGTAACAGCAGGGCTAGAAACGGTAGGAATAAGATTTCCAAGCAATATGATTGCGCAAGATTTAATAGAATCTTCTGGATTACCAATTGCAGCTCCAAGCGCAAATATATCAGGTAAGCCTAGTGGAACAAAAATAGAAGATATAATTGGTGAATTAGATGGAAAAGTTGATTACATATTAGATGCAGGAATAACGGATATTGGAGTAGAATCAACAGTAATAAGAGTGGTAGATGATACAGTTCATATATTAAGACCAGGTAAAATAACAAAAGAAGATATGGAAAAATTGGGAATAAAAGTAGAAGTGGAAAAACAAATAATGGAGGAATGCAAACCTGATGAGAAGGTAATGTCACCAGGAATGAAATATAGGCATTATGCCCCAAATACAAAATGTTTACTTGTTTATAGTAGTGATAATGAGAAACTTATAAATAAAATAAATGAAGAAATAGAATTAGAAAAGAATGTTTTAGTTTTAGGAAGAACAAGTAATTTAGAAAAATATAAAACAAAAAACAAACTGGATATGGGAGAAACTCTGGAAGAAATAAGTCAAAACATTTTTACACTGTTAAGAAAAGTAGATTCATATAATGTGAATTTAGTAATTATTGAAGGAGTAGAAAAGAAAGGCTTAGGACTTGCAATAATGAATAGGCTAATTAGAGCGTGTGAGCATAATTATATAGAGATTTAGTAGGCGGATTATAATCCGCCTAAAATTTTGTCGATTTATGCAATACGAAAAATATTTACAAATTTTTAAAAATAGTGTTTAATATAAACAAATATCTATAGATATAATTGAATTCAATTAGAACAAATTATCAATAATTTTGAATCAGATAATTTGAATTTCCAAGTAAGAAAAGTAAAAAACTAAAAGGCATTTTAATATGTTTATTAATCTTGCCTAAATGTTGCATAATAAAGCAGGTTCATGTTAAAATAAGGAGGAAGAATAGTTTGAGCAAAGAGTTACTAAATATAGAAGAGATAAAAAAATGTATATTTCATAAAAATATAGTTTGGACAAAACATTGTCTAAATAGAATTAATCAAAGAAATATATTAATATTAGATGTAAAGCAAGCAATAAGCAATGGAAGGATTATAGAATATTATTATGAGGATTATCCATATCCAAGTTGCTTGATTGTAGGGAAGAGCAAAAATGGAGATACAATACATATAGTATGTGGAATGAATAATAATTTGCTTTATATAATAACAGCATATTATCCAGATAGTAAAGAATGGAAAGAAGATATGAAAACTAGGAGGGGAGTATAATGGAATGTTTTATGTGTAAAGGAGAGTTAATTGAAAAAAAGGTAAATTATATGGTTGATTTAGAAAAAACTATTATTATAATAAAGGACGTTCCTGCAAAAGTTTGTGACCAGTGCGGTGAGCAATATTTTGATGATGAAACATCGCAAAATATTGAAAAAATAGTTAATAAATTAAAAGATTTATCAACAGAGGTAACAATTATTAATTATAAAGAAAATGTTGCATAATAAAAAAATGTAAAGGCGGATTATAATCCGCCTAAAATTTTGCCTAAAATCTAGGTTTTTCTAAGTAAATACTTGACAAAACACTAAAAATAGTGTAAAGTAATATAGCATTACGTTTTTAAGGCAAAACAGAGTGCAAATATACTAATGAAAAACGGGAAATGCGAGTATCCCTAAATAAAAAGTAAAAGGAATAGTAATATGGAGAAAAATGTTAAAGTAAGTATGCTTTGTGAAGTATATGGAAATTTATTAACTAAAAAGCAATTATCAATTTTGCAAGATTACTATGACAAAGACTTATCTCTATCAGAAATAGCACAAAATCAAGAAATAACAAGACAGGCGGTTAGAGATATAATAAAGAAGGGAGAGAATAAACTTTTCGAATTGGAAGAAAAGCTTGGAATTATGAAAAAGACATTTAAACAAGAAGAAAAAATAGCAATTATATTATCAGAGCTTACAAAAATTCAAAAAAGAAGTACAGACAAACAAGTTGCAGAAATCTTAACACACGTAAAAAAAGAACTAAACTGTTTAGTTTAATCTTAAAATAAAACAAATTAGAAGCGAGTGTAGAAAGACAGTTAAACTAAAAATTCTATGTAGAGACTAAGACGAAGCTTATAATTAGTTTGGAGGTGTAATATGGCATTTGAAGGGCTATCATCAAGGCTACAAGCAATTACAAGAAAGCTTGGTGGCAAAGCAAGAATAACAGAAAGCGATCTAAAAGAAGTTATGCGTGAAGTAAAACTTGCTCTTTTGGAGGCAGATGTTAACTATAGAATAGTAAAAGAATTTGTTTCAAGTGTAGAGCAAAAAGCCTTAGGTCAAGATGTATTAAAATCTTTAACACCAGGACAACAAGTTATTAAAATAGTAAGAGATGAAATGACAGAGCTTTTAGGAGGAACTTTAAGTAAAATTAATTTCACACCAAACCCTCCGACAATAATAATGCTAGTTGGACTTCAAGGTTCTCGGAAAAACAACAACAGCAGGAAAGCTTGCTAATCTTTTAAGAAAACAAGGCAAAAAACCATTACTTGTTGCATGTGACGTATATAGACCAGCGGCTATAAAACAATTACAAGTAGTTGGAAGCCAGTTAAATATACCAGTTTTTGCAAATGAAAATACAAAAGATGTAGTTTTAATTGCAAAACAAGCATTGAGTATGGCAATGTCAAAATTAAATGATGTAGTTATACTAGATACAGCAGGAAGACTTCATATAGATGAAGAACTAATGCAAGAATTAAAAAATATTAAATCAAATGTAAAACCACATGAAATATTATTAGTAGTAGATTCTATGACAGGTCAAGATGCAGTAAATGTAGCACAAAGCTTTAATGAAAATCTTGGAATAGATGGAGTAATACTTACAAAATTAGATGGTGATACTCGTGGTGGTGCAGCACTTTCAGTTAAAAAAGTTACAGGAAGACCAATAAAGTTTGCAGCAACAGGAGAAAAACTTAGTGATATAGAGGAATTTCATCCAGATAGAATGACATCTAGAATACTTGGTATGGGTGATATGCTTTCTATAATAGAAAAAGCAGAAGAGGCATTTGATTTAGAAGAAGCAGAAAAATTAGAAAAGAAATTAAAAAAACAAGAATTTGACTTAGATGATTACTTAGCTCAACTAAGACAAATGAAAAAAATGGGTTCATTCTCATCAATTTTAAAAATGATACCGGGTATGAACAAATTTGGAGACATAAAAGTTGATGATAAAGAATTCGTGAAAATTGAAGCAATAATATGCTCAATGACAAAAAAAGAAAAACAAAATACAAAGTTATTAAATGCAAGTAGAAGACAAAGAATAGCAAAGCGGCAGTGGAACTACTGTGCAAGATATAAATAAATTTATAAATTCATACGAAATGACTAGAAAATTAATGAAAAAAATGCAATCTAATAAAGGCGGAATGAGAAACATGATGAAAAATTTAGATGCAAATTCATTAAAAGGTATGAAATTCTAATTGATATTAATTTTTTAAATTTTAATAAATAAATGATGCAGGAAACGTAAAAAACGATTCTAAAACATCTAATAAAAAAGGAGGAAGTATAATGGTAAAAATAAGACTACAAAGGGCAGGTAAGAAAAAAGCACCATTTTATCACATTGTTATTGCTGATTCTAAATCACCAAGAGATGGAAAAATAATTGAACAAATAGGAACATACAACCCAATGACAGAACCATCTGAATTAGTATTAGATAGAGAAAAAGTAGCTCAATGGATAAAAAACGGAGCAAAACCAACAGAGACAGTAAAACGTTTAATAGAAAAGGAGGCAAAATAGTATGAAAGAAACATTAGAATTAATAATAAACAGCTTAGTAAACGATAAAGAAGCAGTTTCTATTAATGAAATAGACGGGGAAAAATCTGTTATATTTGAAGTAAAAGTAGCTGAAAATGATATGGGTAAAGTAATTGGTAAAGAAGGAAGAATAGCAAAAGCTATAAGAACAATTATGAAATCATTAGCAGCAAAAGAAGAAAAAAGAATTACAATAGAATTTATTGATTAAGGTATAAAAATATGAAAGAATATTTTGAAATTGGTCAAATAGTTAATACATCTGGGCTAAAAGGTATTTTAAAGATAAAACCATTTACAGATGATATTAAAAAATTTAGTAATTTAAAAACAATATATATAAAAACTAAAAGTGGTCTAACAGAATTTAAAATAGAACAAGTAAGATATGTAAAAAATATGGTAATGCTTAAACTAGCTGGAATAGATACAGTAGAAGAAGCAGAAAAATATAGAAATTTATATATCAAAATTCTAAGAGATCAGGAAGAAGAGTTAGAAGAAGGTTCATATTATGTTGTAGATATCTTGGGATGCAAAGTAAACACTGATGCCAATCAAGAACTAGGCAAAATAGTAGATGTTTTTCAAACTGGAAGTAATGATGTATATGTTGTAAAAGATGAACAAGGAAAACAAATTTTGTTACCAGCAATTAAACAGGTAATAAAAAATGTGGATATAAAAAATAAAATTATAACAGTTCATCTATTAGAAGGATTAGTATGAAAATTGATATACTTACACTTTTTCCAGAAATGTTTGAGCCGTTAAAACAAAGCATTTTGGGAAGAGCAATAGAAAATAATTTAATAGAAATAAATTTAATTAATATTAGAGATTTTTCTAAAGACAAGCACAAAAAAGTAGATGATACACCTTATGGTGGAGGGGCAGGAATGGTAATTAGAGCAGATGTAGTATATGATGCATTTAAATCTCTAAAATCCACTAATGCAAAAACAATATTTTTATCACCACAGGGAAGTACATTAAACCAGAATAAAGTGCAGGAACTATCGAATGAAGAGCATTTAATACTACTATGTGGACATTATGAAGGCATAGATCAAAGAGTATTAGATGAAATAGTTGATGAAGAAATATCAATTGGAGACTATGTACTAACAGGAGGGGAATTACCAGCAATGGTATTAGTAGATGCTGTTAGCAGATATGTAGATGGAGTTATAAACAAGGAATCAGTAGAAGAAGAATCTTTTTCAAATGGATTACTTGAATATCCACAATATACAAGACCAGAGATATTTTTAAATAAACAAGTACCAGAGGTTTTAAAATCTCGGAAATCATAAAGAAATTGAAAAATGGCGTGCACAAAAGGCCATAGAAATAACAAAACAAAAAAGACCAGATTTATTAAGAAAGGAGATTATATAATGGACATAATCAAATCAATCGAGCATGAACAAATGAAAAGCAAAATCCCTTACTTAAAAGTAGGAGATACAGTAAAGGTTCATGTAAGAGTTAAAGAAGGAAACAGAGAAAGAATACAAGTTTTCGAAGGAATAGTAATTAAAAAACAAGGTGGAGGAGTAAATGCAACATTTACAGTAAGAAAAACTTCTTACGGAGTAGGTGTAGAAAAAACATTCTTAATTCATTCACCAGCAGTAGAAAAAGTAGAAGTTATAAGAGTTGGTAAAGCAAGAAGAGCAAAACTATACTACTTAAGAGACAGATTAGGAAAATCTGCTAAGACTAAAGAAAAAGTAGGCGCAAGAATTGAAACTAAAGAGCTTACTATAAAAGAAGAATTAGTAGAAGAACCTGCAGAAGAAGTTAAAGAAGAAGTTGTTACAGAAGTAGCAACAGAAACTACAACAGAAGAACCAAAAGCAGAATAATTATTAATAAAAGGGTACATTTATAATGTACCCTTTGTTTTTTTACTATTATTTATTTTCTTTTGCATTTTCTGCATAGCGTTTTAGTTTTTCGTATGCTAAATATTTAATTGTACCAGCAGGGAACTTGCCTTCTTTATTCTTTTTACCAGCAGGCACACCTGTTAAAATTTCTATACCTTCATCAATAGAAGAAATAGCATATATATGAAATTTACCCTCTTTAACACTATTAATTACTTCATCAGAAAGATTCAAGTTTTTGACATTTTGTATAGGCATTATAACTCCGTGCTCACCATTTAATCCTCTTTGTTTGCAAACTTGGTAAAATCCTTCTATTTTTTCATTTATTCCACCAATTGGTTGAATATGACCTTTTTGATCAACAGAACCAGTAACTGCAATTGATTGTTTAATTGGTATTTCTGACAAGCTAGAAAGAATTGCATATAATTCTGTACTAGAAGCACTGTCACCATCAACACCATTATATAATTGCTCAAAACAAAGACTAGCAGTAAGTGATAGTGGAAAATCTTGTGCAAATGTTTCTCCCAAATATCCAGAAAGTATTAATACACCTTTTGAATGTGAACTTCCAGACATTTCTATTTCACGTTCAATGTCAATTATGCCATTTTTACCCATATAAGTATTTGCAGTAATTTTGGCTGGCTTTCCAAAAGTATAATCACCAATAGATAGTACAGTAAGTCCATTTATTACACCAACTTCAGCACCATCTGTATTTATAATAAGTGTATTTTCTTTAATCATTTCCATATATAAAGAATCATATTTTTTAACTCTTTCAATTCTTTCTGCAAGAGTTTTTTCAATAAACTCACTAGTTACAAGTTTCTTTTTAGCAAGCCTTGCCCAAGTTGAAGCTTCTGCAACAATTTCTCCAACTTCATTAAATCTAGTAGAAAGTTTATCTTGACTATCTGATAATCTAGAAGTGTATTCAACAAGTTTGGCCATAGCACATTTATCTAATGGAAGCATGTTTTCCTTTTCTGAAAAACTGTGAACAAATTTAGCAAGTTTTGTTATATTAACATCTGTTCTCGGTGCAGTTTCTTCAAATTCAACTTTAATTTTAAATAACTTTTTAAAATCAGGATCCAATGAAAGCAAAGTATGATAAATATTTGAATCTCCTAATAATAAAACTTTAACATTTAAAGGAATAGGTTCTGGCTTTAAAGAAATCATTACCATATATGAACGTTGCTCCATATTATTTTCTATATTTAATTCTTTAACTAATAGAGCTTTTTTTAATGCATCATAACATATTGGATTTGCAAGTAAATCGCTAGCTTGTAATATAATATATCCACCATTTGCTTTGTGTAAAAGTCCTGGTTTTAACATTGTAAAGTCAGTTTTTAACATTCCATATTGATTTTCATATTCTAGTTTTCCAAATAAGTTATGGTACAAATAATTAGAATCCATTATAACAGGGCTACCTGTTAGATTGCTATTGTCCACAAAAAGATTTACCCTATAATTTAACCAAGGTTTAACTATTTCTTGTTTTAATGTTTGTGCTTTTGTTTCTGGAACTTCATCTTTTACAAATAAAGATAAATTTTTTAATACGTCAGATTTAATACAATCAAAGAAATGAGCTATTTTGATATTCTTTTTATATTTTGCTTTTAATGGATTTACATGTGAATTAATTGTTATTAATGCAATATTAGATTGCCATTCTTCGATTTTCTTTATGTTTTCTTTCTCTAAAACTTTAATTTGATTTATTGCTTCAATAATTTGCTCTTGAACTTTTATAGAATTTTCTTCAAATTGTTTTCTTGTTTTTTCATCAAGTTTTTCAAATTCTTCTTCTTCAATAGTTTTACCATTTAAAATAGGCATCATATATACGCCATTTTGAGCAGTTTTAACTTGAAAACCACTTTTCATAGATTGTTTATTTAACTTTTCTAATAAAGCATTTTTCTTTTGTTCAAAACTACTTTGCATTAAAGATTTTTGTTTATCAAAATCTTCATTACCAAATGTTAATTTAATATCTCTTTTTATATCTTGTATAAAAGAGTTCATATCATCTCTAAATTCCTTGCCTTTTCCAGCAGGTAAAGAAACAGCAATAGGTTCATTTGGTTCTTCAAAATTATATATATAGCACCAATCATCAGGGGTCTTCTTTTTGGCAGCAATTTTATTTACATAGTTTTTTGTATACATTGTTTTGCCAACTCCAGAAGGGCCTTCTACATATAAGTTATAACCTTTAGCTTCAACATCCAAGCCGAATTCTAAAGCTTTAATTCCTCTGTCTTGACCATAAATTAAATCTTTGCTGTCTAAATCATCTGTTGTTTCAAATTTAAAATTATTTGGGTTGCAGATGTTTTTTAAACTTTTGTAACTTAATTCGTTTTTTCTCATTTGTTTACCTCCATAAAATTTTCAACAATTTTAATTTAATATTTTTGTCATAATTATTGCATCATCCATATTATTATAATATTTTTTCCTTATTCCAACTGTTTTAAAACCGAAATTTTCATAAAGTTTTTGTGCAGGAATATTATTTGAGTTAACCTCTAATGTAACAGCTTTTTGCGGTTGATTTTTGCATATTTCTACTAGAGAATTTAATATAAGTGTTCCTATTTTCTTATTTCTATAACATTTCTTAACAACAATATTTGTTATATGTATATCATCAACAGAAAACCAAATTCCACCAAAACCGACTATTTGGTTATTTAATTTGGCTACAACATATTTCGAATTTTTATTTTCTAGTTCATTTTTTAGAATATTGTAATTCCAAAAATCATCAAACTCACAAGTAAGTATATTACAAATTGAATCCAAGTCGGGAAGAGTCATATTAGAAATTTCAATATTATCCATTTAAATTTCTCATCCTTTCAGCTTGGGATTTTCTTAAATACATTGGAAGAATTGAATCTGCACTTAAAATTTCTCCTTTGCTAAATTTGTTAAATGCGCATAAATTAATATTTTTAGCATGAAGTAAATTATCAGACCTAAAATTATTAATATTTAATAGACCTTTGTGAGCAACAGCACCATCTCCAACAAATAAGATGTCTTTGTTTTGATTTATTACTGGCAAAATAGTATTTATATCATCTGCCATATAATTTCCTATTAAAGTGTGGTTTGAATCAAATAATCCACAATATACTTGATTATTTCTAGCATCTATTAAAGAACAAATACATTCTGAATCATGTATATTATATGCTAGTCCTTCTAAGGAACTTACTGCAATTACAGGAATATTAAGACTTTCTGCAATTGCTTTTACAGTAGATATTCCAATTCTGATACCTGTAAAAGAACCAGGACCATTATCACATGCAATTAAATTAATATCCTGCAATTTAATATTTGTTTCACTTAAAAGCTCATTAATTAAAGGTAGTAGCGTTTCTGAATGAGTTTTGTTATTATTAATATTTAATTCTTTTATACATTCTGCGTCTTTGCTAAGTGCAACAGATGCAATATTGCTAGATGTTGATATACCTAAAATTAACATTCTTTAAGCTCCTTAATTACATTTTTTAATCTAGTATCTTTGGTAGAAATATTTAAATATCTAGTATTAATATCATCTGGATTTCTAGAAAATTCAATTTTTATATAATTTTGTGGCAAAATATCTTCTATTAATTCGCCCCATTCTATAAGGCTAATCCCAGAAGAAAAATATTCTAAACCACCAATATCATAAAATTCTTGAAGATCTGCTAATCTATAAACATCAAAATGATAAATATTAGTACTTGGTGCATGATATTCATTAACGATTGTAAATGTAGGGCTTGAAATCTCATTTTCTAATCCCCAAAAAGATAAAAAGCCTTCTGTAAATTTAGTTTTACCAGACCCTAAATCTCCGAGATAAAACAATAATATCTCCTGTATTTAAATGTGAGGCAAGTTTTTTTGCCAATTCTTTTGTTTCAGTTTCATTATGAGATACGAATTTTAACATTATTTCACCCTTACATAAATCTTCAAACATATTTTATATTAGTTGAATTCATTTGTAAACAATAAATTAAAAAATATTTTAAAAAAATTAAAAAATAGTATTGACAAAATAAAAAACCTAGTTTATAATTTATAAACGTAGTAAGGAAATGCAGGTGTAGTTCAATGGTAGAACCTCAGCCTTCCAAGCTGATGACGTGGGTTCGATTCCCACTACCTGCTCCAGATTTAAAACTAGCCAACAGGCTAGTTTTTTTGTTTCCGTTATGATGGTAAATTCTTGATTTTACATCTGGAATATGCTAAAATAAAAAAAGTAATGCGGGTATAATTTAGTGGTAGAATGTCATGCTTCCGACCTGATAGCGCGAGTTCGATTCTCGCTACCCGCTCCATTTAAAATAAAAGGATACAGCGATTTAGCTATATCCTTTTTTCACATTTTGACGTAATTTTGACGTAATTTATGGTAAAAAAATTAAAATAAATTATCAAGTTTTTGACTAGCTTTTTTATCTTCTTCTGAAACGGCATGTAAATAATAAGCAGAAGCGGTTGCAGGAAGATGCCCCAGTCTTTTGGCTATTGTAACTATATCTACACCTTTAGAAGCTAGTAAACTTCCATTAGTATGCCTTAAATCATGTAAAGTGATATATTTTAAATTATTAGCCTTAACAAATTTAGACCATTGCCTGCTATACGTAGATGGATATATGTTGAATAACAATTCTTTTTTGTCTTGGTTATTATAAAACTCTTTTAATTTTTTTATTAGCACTTCTGGTGCAACAAATTCTCGAGAACGTTTATTTTTTGTTTCTTTAAAAGTAGTACCATTAACAGTTCTAACTTTATTTTGCTGTATGTGAATGACATTATTTTGAAAATCGATATCTTCCCAACGCAAAGCTAAAACTTCTCCACGTCTAGCACCAGTATAAAAAGAAACGTATACCATAGTTTTAAAAGGATCATCTGCTTTGTCTAGAGCATTAAACAATATTTTTATTTCTTCATTATTATAAATTTCTTGTTCCTTTTTAGGTTTATTTTTATTATTTGGAATAGCTACTTTATGAGCAACATTAGATTGAAGCAATTCCCATTCAATTCCCTTTTCTAAAATAGCCGAAATTAATTTTATATCGTTTTTAATAGTTTTAGACGACAAGTTATATTCTTCACATAGTTTGTTAGCCAAATCTTGAACGTGAAGCTTTTTAAGGTTATTTATTTTATAGTGACCTATATCAGGAAGAATATGCTTATTAAGTTGATATTTATAATTAATTATAGTTGTGTCTGATAAATTATTTTTAGCATACTTATCTAAAAACATTTGAGCTAATTCAGTAAAAGTAAGATTAGAGTTGCTTTTGTAAGTTCCTTTTTCAACCTCTGCAACAAATAAAGCTAACTTTGTTCTAGCTTCGGAAGGAGAATTAGCTTTAACAGATTGACTGTATCTCTCTCCGTCACACATATATTCAAGGAAGTAACTATTCTTTCCTCTTTTTCTCATTGTTCCTGCCATTAAGTTTCCTCCTTTATACTCTTCTTTCTTGTAACCACTTATAAAAAGCAGAATACTCTACTTTTTTATGACCGATATTAATACCAGGGAAGTCTTCTCTGTCCCAAAGTTTATTTGCTTCGTTAAGATTAATTTTTAATAATCTGGCAACATCTTTTACAAATAATATTTCTATATCTTTATTGTAATTTTCTTTTTGTAACAATAAATTCTTAATTTCTTTTAATGTTTCCAATATTTCTTCTAACATGAGTTAAATTTATTTCATCTCCATTCTTTCCGTTGGATTTATAAATATTATCAATATCACGAGCAAACATGTAAAATGCAAAAGCTGACAATGATATAGTTATAATGTAATTTAAACCACTGGATCCAATACCTAAATGTCCAAGAAAAGTGCTCATATTACAGATACCACTTATTAGTATGAATAACAATATTAATGAATATAATATATTCCCAAGATATTTAATAAGTTTCATTTTATTTCATCTCCATTTTACCAATATATTTCCCAATTACTTTTATTTCTGTATTTTTGTCATATACTTGAGTTTTAAAAGAAGAATCTGTACTCATAGGCTCTAATAAAATAAAATCACCCTGTCTATTAAACACTTTTAATGTAGCATCATAGCCATTTACTAAAACAACAGCTATATCTCCATCATCAACAACATCAGTTTTTCTAATAAGTGCATAAGCTCCATTTTTTATAACTTTATTCATACTCTCCCCATTTACGCGAAGAAAAAAGCACTCTTCTGGATTAAGAATGTTCATCAACTCTGGGTCAATAGGTAATCTTCCTTCAATAAATTCTTCTGCCCAGTTAGGTTGTCCAGCAGAAATACGTCCATAAACGGGACACATGTAAAAATTAGAAGATACTAAATTGTTTTCTTTTTCTACTAAAGACATTAATCCATGAGCGGTATTAAAGCTATCTATGACATAAATAATTTCTTTTATAATTATTTCAACAAATTCTTTGACAGCTTTTTGTTTGTTTTCAGGAAATGAATTATAAAAATCTTTCAATTGATTACGGATTTGCTTTATCCCTATACCTTTTTGAGTTGACAAAAGAATTTTAGTAAGTTTATTTAGAGACTCCTCGTTTATATTGCAAGGAATTACATATTCAGAATGATATTCACTAAAACATCTTAATATTGTAATAGAAATTTGATTTTCTAAATATTTATCGAGTGCGTCTTCAGAATTTCTAAATTCACTATCTCCCATTAGGTAATCCATAGAACAGTCAAATAATTTACACAACTTTAACTTTATTTCATCACTAGGGGCATTAGCGCCACTTTCATAATTAGCAATACTAGACTTCGCGCTTAATCCTAATAAGTCTGCAAGCTGTTCTTGAGTAAGTCCTTTTTCTTTTCTTAAGATTTTTATACGTTCAGCAATAATAGGTTTTTCTTCATTCATTTTTAATCACTCCTAATAATATTCTAACACATAGTTCAGAAAAAGTAAACAACAAAAAATTTTTTCCTTACAGTTTCTAAGAGTAGTTCAGCTATAAAAAACTTTTTTCAAAAAAACTATTGACAAGTTCAGCTATTCTGATATAATAAGTACAGTAAAACAAAACCGAGGAGGTGTGGTAATGAATAAATACAGCCAGTATGTATACACAGAAGAACTTAAAAGAGAAAGAAAGAATAAAGGGTTGTCTATTATAGATATGGCTAAACTACTAGGTTTCAAAAGTAAAGTTACATATTACAATATTGAAAATGGAATTTCAGAACCTAAGATATCTAACATAAATAATATATCTAGAATACTAGGGAAATCTCCAAGAAAATTTTTTAATCTCAAAGTTCAGTAAAACTGATAAAGTAAGGAGGCGAATATGGAACAAAACTTATTAACAATAGAAGAAGTAAAAGATTATTTTAAAGTAAAAGACACAAGAACAATAAATAAATTCATAAGGCAAGGTCTTAAATATGTTCCAGTTCGGAACTAGAGATAAAAGATTTGACCCTAAAGACTTAAAAGAATTTGTTGAAATACAGAAACAGTTAGCACAAGAAACTTTAGATATAAAACCTATAAAAAGGAAAGCAAAATCTAGAACACTTAATGTAGATTTTCAAAAGAGAAGAATAAATCTTGAAATGAATAGAGTAGTTTAAAAAGGAAGTGATCACAAATGAAAAAACATAAAATAAACAAAGCAAAATTAGCAATAAACATATTAAAAGCAGAATGTATGATTTTACTAGCATTAGTATATGACGTAATGTTTATAGCTTATTTATTGAAGTAATGTAAATAATTTTGAAATGGAGGTAAGGAATGGCAACATTAACAGTAATAATAGTGGCAATGTTATCAATCATATTATGGCATAAAAAGATAAATTCAGAAACAAGCTGGATTTATGGAGGATATGTATTGATTATAGTAACTATTTATCTATTTGCTGTGACAAGTCTTTAACAATTTTATTAATAGTGTGCCTATAGTTTTCTAAATCTTTTTTTAACTTATAAGATTCTAAATCTACAAAGTATTTGTCATTTACATTATTAAAATGAGTATAAAGATTATTCTTAGCAATATTATATTTAACCATATCAGTATAAGTTGAATCTATAAAAACCATAAAGCATTCAGTTACGAAATCATTTAAGGCGTTGCGTTGATTAGGATATGAAAGTTCAAGTTTTTTTGATTTGTATTTGAATAAATTGTCTATTATAGATACAACGGCAGGAGACAAAATTGCGGATATTGCAATAATTGCCATAATCCAATTCGGGTCCATAATAACACCTCGCTTTCGAGGCTATTATATAAAAACTAAATTAAAAAGTAAAGAAAGGAGATGAGAATATGTTAGAAAGAAAAATAAATAAAGCATTGAAAGAATCTTTAGATAAAACAATAGAAGAAAATAAGTATTTAAGAGAAATATTAAAAAAACAAATTGAAGATTCAATATTAGCATTAAATGAAATACAAGATATACAAGCAATAAAGATTTCTGAAGCAGAAAAAGATATGTTAAGAAATAGCATTATAAATAAAAAGCGTACAGAATATGTGACAAAAATAATAGAGTTAGACGGTTCTGGAAAACATTCTAACTCATAAGAATTTAACATTACAAGTATAAATTCACTATATTTATTATATCAAAGAAAAGGCAGGAATGTCAATATGAGCTGTATTTTTAGAAGAGTAAGAACAAAAGATTATAAGAAATATTATTTCTGTAAAAAACTTAATTGCAAAGTAGAATTTGATTTTTGTAAAAACTGTGAATGTAAAGAGTATAAGAAATATAAGAAGCCTAATTATAAAAAACATAAAAGAACAAAAGCTACTGCAATACAAAAATATGTAAAAGAAGCGGTTTGGTATAGAGATAATAAGAGATGCATTTTTTGTGGTAAATTAGTGCCATTATTTTATGCAAATGCTCATTATATTCCACGTAGTGCTGGAGGACTGGGTATAGAAGAAAATATTTTTACAGCATGTGATCATTGTCATTCCGAACAAGATAATGGACTAAATACGGAAGAACATGATGAAAAAGCAGAAGCATACTTAAAAAGCAAATATCCTAATTGGGATAGAAGCAAATTAATATATAAAAAGAATACAAGAGAGGAGGAAATTTAAATGGCAGAATATAGACCAGTTTACACAAATTTTTGGGAGGACAGTAAGGTGTTAGACGATATGACTCCAGAAGATAGATATTTTATGTTGTATTTATTAACTAATACACATACAAACATGGCAGGCTGCTATGAAGTAAGTAAAAGAATAATAAGTAATGAGACAGGCTACACAATTGAAACAGTAGAAAAGTTATTAGACAGATTTGAAAATATTCTTAAATTAGTAAAATATTCTAAAGAAACAAAAGAAATACTTGTTTTAAATTGGTATAAATACAATTGGACAAGCAGTGACAAAGTAAAAGTAAGAATAGAAGCGGATATAGAATCAATAAAATGTGATGAATTTAAAGAGTATTTAAATACCGTATGCATACCATATAAATACCCTATAGATACGGTATCAGACGAAGAGGAAATATACCCTATTGATACGGTATCTATACGGTATGCATATAACTAACTCTAACTCTAACTCTAACACAAACTCTAACTCAACTCAAAATAAAATAAATAAAGATGAATTAAATAAATTAATTCATCTAGTCGTGAATTATTTAAATCTTAAAACATCTAAAAATTTTAGAACATCTAGTAAAGCAACTGTAAAGCATATAAAAGCTAGAGCTTTAGAAGGCTTTACATTTGACAATTTCAAAACAGTAATAGATACAAAGACAGCAGAATGGAAAAACAATAAAGAAATGTCTAAATATTTAAGACCAGAAACATTATTTGGTAATAAGTTCGAGGGTTATTTAAATCAAAATTGCGAAGTTCAAAACAAAGAGCAGGAAGAAGCGGTAAGCGAATACATGGAAATGAGTAGGAGGTTTGAAAATGGATAATTCTAATCTACACTCAGAAGAAGCAGAAGTAAATGTTATAGCATCAATTCTAGTAATTCAAGACAATAGCAAATATATAAACAGTCTAGAAGCTCAAGACTTTTATTCTAAAACTAACAAAGCAATATTTAACTTAATGAAGGAGTTAAATGATAAAGATGAAATAGTAGATTTGCTAACTGTAAAAGAATTAGGAGTAACAAAAAAATTTAATGGCATAAAATTACTAGAAACAATGACAGACATGACAGATAAGTTAGTTTACGCAGGAAATATAGATAAATATATAAAAATACTTAAGAATTTAAGCGTTAAGAGAAAGATATTTAATGCTGCAAAAAAAATATGTGAAGAGATATCAGAAGTAGATCCAAACAAAGATGAAATCGAAGTAAAAAACGAAGTAGTTCAAAAGTTTTTAAATATAAAAACAAACAAGAAAAATAGTAATGCTGAAATGAAAGATGTAATGATAGAAACACTAAAAGACATAGATGATAAATATCAAAAAAGAGATGATTATAGTTTAAGAACAGGTTATTTAGATTTAGACAAAATAATAGAGGGACTACATGAACAAGAATTAACTTTGTTAGGAGCAAGGCCAGGAGTCGGCAAAACAGCATTTTCTTTGCAGATGGCAGAACACATAGCAAAAAAAGGGGTATATGTTTATTTTGTAAGTTTAGAGATGTCTCGAAAGCAATTAGGAAATAGAATAATAGCAAGAGAAGCGGAAATAGATAGTCACGTTTTGAGGATGGGTTGGCTAACAGAAGAGAATTTTGCGAAGATAAATGAAGTAGCAGGAAATGTAGCAGATATAAAAATGTGTATAGATTCTGAGTCAACAACAATACAAGACATAGAAGACAAGGCAAATGAATTAAAGCAAGAGAAGAATTTAGGACTAATGGTAATAGATTATTTGCAACTACTAAAGAGTAGAAATAAATTTACAAACAGAGAACAAGAAGTAGCAGACATAAGCAGAAGATTAAAACTACTATCGAAAGAATTAGATATTCCAGTTGTGGCACTATGTCAGCTAAATAGAGAAACAGAAAAAAGAAGAAGGCCACTGCTTGCAGATTTAAGAGAAAGTGGAAGTTTAGAACAAGACGCAGATAACGTAATTTTCTTATATGTTGACGATGAAGAAAAAGTAAAGAATAGAGTAATAGATGTTGAAGTAATAGTTGCAAAACAAAGAAATGGACCAACTCGGAATGGTAAAGATTCAATTTAATAAAAAACAGATGAAATTCGATAATGTAGGAGGATAAGATGAGGTATATAACAACACAAGAATTTTTAAAGTTAGATGATGCTAATAAAGCAAGAACACTTAAAGAGATAGCACAAGGAGAAGTAAGATTAAAAGAAGGTGATTTAAAAAATGGCAAAAGTAAGTGTAATAGAAACAAGAGTAAAAGAGGTATTAGAAAATAGCCCAGCAACAAGAGAAAATGACAATTTGCTATATGTTACATACTTAGAAGAATATCACTATGTAGATTTTAACAGACAGACATTTATAGATTATGAAAGATATGGACTACCGAGCTTTAAATCAATTGAAAGAACTAGAAGAAAAATACAAAACGAAGAAGGCAAATACAAAGCAAGTGAAGTTATAGAAGAGGGACGAAAAGAAGCGGAGAAACAATTTCAAGATTATTACAGGAGGTAAACAGTGGAAGAGGATCTAGATAAAATAAAACAACAAATAAATGATTTTGCTATCAAGTATGGAGTAAGATATATAGTTTTCAAGACAACTGAAACAAGGCTAGAAGAGGGCAAAATTGTTGGAACAAATGTAGAGTCAGAGCTTATATATTAAAAATAAAGTGGAAGAGGTATAAACAATGAACGAATTTAAACAAAGTTTAAAAGTAAGTAAAGAACAATTAGAGTATGAAGAACATAAAAGAAAAAGATTTGCAGAAGAAGTACACAAAGAGAAATGGGACAATGCAAGAAAAAGATTGGAAGGAGAAGCGAGATGAGAAAGATTATATTAAATAAATGCTATGGAGGATTTGATTTATCAAAAAAAGCGTATGAATTATATGCGAAGAAGAAAGGATTAGAGTTATATACATACACAAATACTATTGAAAACAATAAATGTAAATACAAATATTCGGATGGTAGCGATTTTTTTATGACATATTTTACTAAAGACTTTGGAAACAACGTAGAAATATCAAAAGAAGATTATGAGAAATATGTTTTATATTTAAGCGAGACAGCAAGAGAAGATAAGACTTTAATAGAAGTAGTTGAAGAACTAGGGAAAAAAGCAAGTGGAAGGTTTGGAGAGTTAAAAATCGTAAAAATACCAGACAATGCATTCTTTATAATAGATAACTATGATGGATTAGAAACACTTTATTATAGTAAATCAGAAATATTAGAAAAATAAGGAGGCACAAATGAAACCAAAGAAATATGAGATAGTAAATTATATAGCAATGGGAGACAAGACATTAAACGAAATAAAAAGAGATTTTAAAGCACAAACAATAATAACAGCAATACTAGTAATATTAGCGTTAATAATATGTTTTATGTCTTGGGACACAGCAATAAAATATGAAGCATTAAATAAAGATAAACAAGCATTAGAAGATATAACAGAAATGCAAAGAGGTATGATAAGCGATTTAGAAGAAAATTGCAAAGACTTATACATAGAGATAGAAAATTTAAAATTTGGAGGTAATAAATAATGAAAAAGATAAAAATAATAAGTTTAATATTAGTTTTAGTAATAGGAACGATAGTGTTAACAGGGTGCACAGAATCAAATAGAGTTTCTAGTAATATAAGAAAACAAGCAGATAATTTCAATGTAACAAGGAGAATATCTGTAATAAATGCAAGAAGTGATAAGCCAGTTTTTGAGTTAATAGGAAATTTTTCACTACAGAATAATGCACATAATGAATTAGAAATCATAGTAGAAGTAGAGAATGGGAAATATAAAAAACATTTTATTTATCTAAATGAATGGACTATGTATGTAGTTGAAGACGTAAGTGGAGCATATGTAGATAAATATCATTATGAAATTAATTATTTACCAGAAATGATAGTACCAATAACAATCACATCACAAGATTAATATAAAGGCTAGATTAAGTCTAGCCTAGAAAGGAAAAGAAATGTTAATATTACCAATTAAAAAGAAATGGTTTGACATGATAAAAAGTGGCGAGAAGAAGGAAGAATATAGAGAATTTAAAAAATACTACCATACTAGATTTAAAAAGATATTTGGATTAAATTACAAAGATAAAACAGCAGAGATAATATTTAGAAATGGTTACTCTAAAATGTCTCCAAAAATAAAGTGCAGATGTAAATTAAGAATAGGACAAGGCAAAGAAAAATGGGGCGCAGAGCCTAATAAAGAATATTACATATTAGAAATATTAAAGATAGTAGGAGGAGAAGATGAATAGAGAAATAAAGACAGGATAAAAGGATAAAAAGTATTGCAATAGGAATGCGAATGTGATAGTATTGCGTTGAGGTGATTATTGTGAATACAAAACAAGAAAAATTAATAAAGATTTTAAAAGAAATATATATAAAAGAAGGAAAAATACCTACGAAAAGGTACATAAATTCTAGGGAAGATTTGCCAAGCGAAATGAGCTTTAGAACAGCATTTGGAAGTTGGGGAAAAGCTTTGAAAGAGGCTGGAATAGAACCTCAAAAATCATATCCATCTAAAAAGTGCATAGAAAATTCAGTAAAAGCACATAAAAATAAAAAAGGATTTAACAATAAAGGTGGAAAAAGAATAAACAAACAAGGATATATAGAAATATGGAAACCAGAACATCCAAATGCGAATAAAAAAGGTTATATTTTAGAACATAGGTTGGTCATGTCAGCATATATAGGGAGACCATTAACTGAAAATGAGGATGTGCATCATAAAGACAAAGACAAAGCTAACAATGATATAAGTAATTTAGAATTGATGACTAAAAGCCAGCATGCTAAATATCATGAAAAGAATGATACAAATAAGCATAATCGAAATAACACAGGAAAATGTAAATATCCTGAATGCGACGAAAAAACTAACAGCAAGATTGGGTTATGCAATAAGCATTATAAATTACAATGGCAAAGACTAAAAAGCGGATTAATTAGTAATATTGATGAGTTTAAAGAAATATCAAGAAAACATACAGAAGCAACTAAAAAGAAATTAAGTGATATTGCTAAAAAACAACCTAGAAAAAACGGTAAATTTTCAAAGAGTAGGTAAAACTACTCTTTTTTATATACGATAATCCAGAGTTATTAGGAGGAGAATAGATATGTTAAAAATAAGAGATGATGTAGATTTAAAAGAACTTGAAAAATTCGGATTTATGGAATCAGTAATGTATGCAAGGGGCACGCAAAAAGCATACGTTCAAAATGTAACTTTTGGAAGAATTGTAATATTTGAAGATGACAGAGGTATATACATAGAACCTGTTGAAGATTGTGTTAGATACAGTGATGAATTATGTGTAATATACGATTTAATCCAAGCAGATTTAGTAATAAAGGAGTAAATAAGATATGCTAATACCAATAGTAGATATGAAAGAATTTGAAAAAATTGGATTTAAAAAATGTAAAAAGCCTTATGATAGTTGTTATTATCTATGCTTTTCAAGAGGAATACAATATATATTTTTAAGCCCTGTAATGATAGACATTAATAAATGGGAAGATACAGACCCACGAATACACAAAAATGCTAATTGTAGATACAGCGATAAAAGAACAGCACAAGATTTCATGTGCGAATTAATATTAAATGGAATGGTGACATGTGAATATTTAGTTGAGAGGAGTAAATAAAATATGAGTAAAGATGAAGAGATAGCATTAAAATTAACAATTGCAATGATAGAAGGAATGGGAAAAGCAGGAGATACACCTAATAATCCTTACGAAATCGTATGTAATTATAAAATAATATTAGAAAAATTAAGAGAGAGGAGTGATACATAGTGAAAACAGCTTATGAATTTAACATAGATTTTTGGAACGAAGAAACAGAAAGAGATTTTTATAAATTTAGAGATGTTTTAGTTGATAATTCAGATATGGATACATTTCAAGCAACTCATTTTTTAGAAAATATATATAATTCTGTTTCAAGAGAATATGGAGACTAGGAGGTATTTTAAGTGAAAGAAAATAGTATAGAAGAAGATATAAAAATAGTTGAAAATTATTTAGCACATAGTGCTATAAATGAAACAGACAGTGATTTCTTTAAAAATGGTGGCTGGGAAACAGTAGATTTGGAAATACCAAAATCTATGCAACATATTTTATCAGACTATAAAAGAGTATTAAAAGAGAACGAGAAAAAAGACGAATTAATAGAAAGAATAAGAAGATTTTTGTTAAAAGAAAATAAGATGTGTGATTATCTCAATTATCAGGAAAGTGAGGAATAAATGAACGAGGAAGTATTAAAATCATATGAAGAGTTAAAAAGAAATAGGAATATAATAAACACAATAGAACCTGATTTTTTCTTTGAAATAGTGGATTGTTTATTAAAAGAGAATGAAGAATTAAAAGCCTTTAAAAAACAAGTAACAGATATTGAAAGCACTAACTTTATAAAATATAAAAATTATATTACAGTTCAAAAAGTAAAAGATAAGATAGAAGAATTAAAAAAGAAAGTAGAAGAGCTGACAGATGATAAAGGCTATTGGGGTGGCAGTGATTTATTAGAGCAGATAGAAGTTTTACAAGAGCTACTAGAAAGCGAGGAGAGAAAATGAATAAAATTTCAGAAAAAATAAAAAAAGATTATAGAAAAAATATAAAAATAAAAGATGTTCAATTTTATAGAAATAGAATGTGGGATACTTTAATTATAAAGATAATTGATGAAAACAAAAAACATTTTAAGAATAAAACTTTAACTTTGGAATTTTTCTACAAAGAAAAAAACAATTTACAATTTTATGTAGAAGCAGTAATAGATGATTACATAGATAATAGAATAGGCAGTAAAATAAGAGAAATTGAAGCGTTTCAAATTGTACAAGAATATAAAGAGAACTAATGAAAAGTGAGGAATAGAATAATGGAAGTACCAGAAATTTTTAGAGGAATGAAAAAAGTAAAAGAATACCCTAATCACGTACTATATGAAAAGACATTAGTAGATAAGTGGGGAGAAGAACATACAGTAAAAGAATGTGTTACATATCATGATCTAGGATTTACAACTAAACAAATAAGAGATAGAAAAATAAATGCAGGGTTGCATTTATAAACGAAGGAGGAAAACATGGGAAGATTAAGTAAAGAAGAATATAGAGAAGCAAAAGGCTGCTTAAAAAGATATAATTATAATTGTATTAATATAATAAATATTCAAAGAGATATATTAAATATAAGTGTAGCACCATGTGATGGATTACCCAAAGCTCCATATTCGGTTGGAGATAATACTTTAAATAAAGTAATAAAGTTAGAAGAAAATGAAGAATTACAAAAATCAATTAGAGAATATAAAGCAGTTATTCAAGCACTGCTGTTAGTAGATTCAATAGCAAACGATATATTTGAAGAGGAATATCAGAAGCGGCGAAGAAAACAAATGGAACATAATAGATAAGCTTAATATAAGTGAAGATGTTTATAAAAGAAGAAAAAGAAAACTTATATATACAGTACATAAAGAATTAAATAAAATAAAAGAAAACTTACAACCGTAAAGGCTGTAAGTTTTTTAAAAAAAGTTTAAAAAAGCATTGACATACTACGCACAGTAGTGTATAATATATACATACCAAGAGGAAAGGGGTGAGAAAATGATACTAAAGAAATTATTAAAAAAACAAAAAGAGCCGACCTTCATAAAGAAAGTCGACAAATGGCAAACTGAAATGTACTTATACAAATTAAATCAAGAACGACAAGCACAAAAGTAAGCCATAGTAGAGAGGGAAGTGCAATTCCCTCTTTGCAAATATTATAAAAGGGAAGTGATAATATGTCAAGAGATTATAAAAAAGAAAACGCATGGAAAAAGAATAAATATGAAGAAGTAAGAGGAAATATCGATAAAGAACTAGGAACAGAACTAAAAGCAAAACTAAAAGAAGAAGGAATATCAATAGCAGAATGGATTACTAATAATGCAAAAAAATATTTAAAAAAATAAATTGCCCTTTTTTTGCCCTTTTTTTATAAAAAAACCGTGTTATAATTGTATTGTGAAAAAGTGAATATAAGTTCAAGAGCTAGAAAATAGCTCTTTTTTCATGCTTTCATATAATCAATGATACTAGATAGTTGATGTTTCCCCTTTTTATAAATTAAAATTGCTCTCCTAAAATAAATTTATTATGAGTGATTCTAGTTATACTCGTATAAATAGTACGTAGCAATATAAAAAATCATTTAGTCTTGTTGTCGGAATGACATTGAAGCGAGCAAATAAGACTAACTCGCTATGATACATGTATTGTTACGTAGTGTTTATATTAATAAAAACAAAGGATTAAAAGGAAATGGTAAGTGAATTATGTCTAAAATACAAATGCAAAGAGTGTCCAGAACAAGTCAAATGTTGCGGATGTGAACATAATTACATATTAATAAGAAATGAAACAGCAAGTAATCTATATAAATGCACAAAGTGTGGGAACAAATTAAGACTTAACAAAAATAATACTTGTTGTGAATGTATAAATCCGTGCAAAAATAAAGTACAAAGTGTAATAGATAAAGAGAAGGGAATATATAAAAAGTGTAGTGGATTTGAAAAAGAGAAGGAAGACAAACTATAAAATTTAAGAATAATGCAAATTATGACAAAATTTGACACAAGAAAAATGCTATAATATAATTGTCTAAAAAAGGAGATGATTATATGGCAAACTACACAACTATAACGAGTGACAAATCTAAAGGAAAAGCTTTGGGATTATGTTGCTTAGGATTTGTAGGACTTGGAGGAATACATGATTTTTATTTAGGAAATTATGGAAAAGGAATTGTTAAGATTTGCACTGCAAATTGGTTTTTGATAGGAACGATAGCAGACTTAATTAAAATAGCTTCAGGAGGCTATAGAGATAACTCTGGACAGCCATTAAGACAATAAAAACTTATAAGATATGAAGAGAGCACTTTAATAAGTGCTTTTTTATTTTGCTAAAAGGAGAAAGAAAAATGATTAAAATATTATTAATAATTATATTAAGTCCAGTTGCTATATTTTGTGGAATGTTGAGTATAGCAATTATGTGGGCAATACTTAATAAGATCAAAGAAAAAGCAATGAATTGTTCAAAAACAACAAACAACATATCAAACAACAGAGATGATAAGAAATGCTAAAAACATGCAAATATTGTGGAATAGTACCATACAATCATGTGTGTCCATGCAAACCTAAAACAGAAAAAAAGACAACAGAGATAGATAGATTTAGATGGACAAAAGCATGGCAAAAGAAAAGAGAAGAGATTAAACAAAGAGATTTGTATTTGTGCCAAATATGTATTAGAGAATTATATAATACAAAAAATAAATATAATATGAACAACTTATCGGTGCATCATAACATACCGATAGACGAAGATTATAACAAAAGATTAGATAATAATAATCTTTTGACAGTATGTAGTGTACATCACGAAATGTGCGAGAATGAAGAGATACCAAGAGAAATAGTACAGAAAATAATAGATGAGCAGGAGAAAGAAGATTGAATAGAATTGTTGGAGTATACAAAGCAGAAATATATGAATATGAAAATGGAGATATAAAAATAGCTTATGAATGCGATAAAGATAACAATTGCAAATGTAATAAAAGAAATTGTAAGAAGGATTGCTGTACACATACATTCGACAAAAGATTTGCCAAAAGTGAAATGAGAAAGGAAAATAAAATTGGATTATAAAGATATTAGCATAGAAACAGCTGAGAAATTATATAGGCAGAATAAAATTATATTTTTATGTGATGCTGACAGTAATAAGATAACAATAGAATACAACGAATGTACAAAAGAAATAATAGAAACTTTAGAAAGAGTTTTAAAGAAAATAGTTGAGACAGTAGAAGCTGTGAGTCTATGTATCGTTAAAACATTTCGAGCTACATGGAAATACATAAGAAAATTACTAGAGAAGAAGATAAGTAAGAAAAAATTTATAAAATTATTACAAAGCAGAGGAATGCAAAGAAATCAAATCAATGCTATAGTATACAACAATAAAGATAAGTATACAGTACTTAGATATATAACAACTATCCCCCCTACCATAGTAAACAAAAAAATTAAAAGCGGGAACACCTACCTGCACCCCTTCACTTAAAAAAAACTCCCACATCAAGAGAAAGGAGATAACATAACATGCCAACACCAACAAAACCATTTGTAGTTCTTACTTCAGAAAAGAAAAGTCATAGAACCAAAGCAGAATTAAAAGCCAGAAAAGAAGGCGAAGAAGCATTAAAAAGTAATGAAAAAATAAAACCAAAAAAAGAAGTAAAAAAGAACAAAATCGCACATAAAGAATTTAAAAGAATAGTAAGTTTACTAGAAAATATAGATAAGGCAGATGCATTATATGAAAACGTAATTAATCGTTATGCATTGTTATATGCTGAATGCTATGAGTTTGAAGAAAAAAGAGAGGAATTTTTTAAAAAACTAGAAGAGGCAGAAAGTGATTTAGATTTAGAAGATGAATGTTCTTCAAAAAGGGAGTATTACAGCATAATAAATTCTTTAGAAAAAAATATTATTGATTTGGACAAACAAATTCAAAATAAAAGAAGATTAATGTTCGATATAGAAAAAGAAAACATCATGACAATAGCTTCACAATTAAGAAGTATTCCTAAAAAAACAGATAAAAATGAAAGCGATCTTCTTAAAGTGTTAAGAGGTGAGGCATAATGCTTTTAGAACAAGCAAAAAAATATGCTGAAGATTGCATTTCTGGCAAAGAAATTACTACATTTGAAGTAAAAACGCAATGTGAATGGTTCTTAGAGGATTTAGAAAAGCAGAAGAACGAAAGTTATCCATACTATTTTGATGAAAAACAAATAAAAATAATAGAAGGAGTTTTAAGATTACTAAATTATGCGACAGGATTAAACAATATTGTAGGGAAAAATATATTAGAAGGTTTGGAAAATTTCCAGGCTTTTTTTATTGCAAATATTTTTGGATGGAGATATAAAACAGACTCTAAAAAATATAGATATAGAGAAGTTATTTTATTTATAGCAAGGAAAAATACAAAAACATTTCTAGCAGCATTAATTTTCATAATATTAATGCTAACAGAAAGCGAATATAGTGAGTTTTATTCGATATGTTTAGATAGAGATTTAGCAGGTGAAGTAAAAAAGGCTATTGCACAAATATTAAACGTTAGCCCATCAGTCAGAGATTATTTTAATATTCCAAAGACATTAAGTGGAAGGCTTGAATGCACTTTAACACATAGCTTCTATCAGCCACGTACTGCAGAGGCAAACAGAAATAATTCGATAAAACCGTCAGCTTTTATTGCGGACGAATATGGGGCAATGAAAGATAATTCAAATGTTGGAGCAATGAAAACTGGACAATTAAGTGTTAAAAATCCACTAATGTTCAAGTTGACAACAGCTTATGCAGAAGACAAATCTATTATGCTTGATGAGCTAGAGTATTTAAAAAAGATATATAAAGGATTAGAAACAGACGACAGATTGTTTGCATTAGTATATTATGCAAGTGAAGAACATTTGTGGGATGATGTAGGGTTACAGATGGCAAATCCTTTAAGAGTAGAAGAAAATTACGAAGAAATACGAGACAATAGAAAGAAAGCACTAGCAAAACCAAGTGAAAGAGAAGAATATTTAACAAAAAACATGAATTATTTTGTTCCGAGCAACAGTGGAGAGGCTTATATTGAATTGGACAAACTTAGACAATGTAGAAATATAAGAGGAACATTCGACTGGAGAAACAGAGATGTATATTTAGGTCTGGATTTAGCTATGTCAAATGATAATACTTCTGTTTCAATGGTAACGCTTGAAGATGATGTAATATTTGCTAAAAGTTGGGCTTTTATTCCAAAAGAAAAAATAGAAGAAAAAAACAAAAAAGAAAGAACTGACTACAAGAGATTCATTGAGGATGGAAGTTGCTTTGCTTGTGGAAATCAAATAATTTCTTATGAATTTGTCGAAGATTTTATAATGAATATAGAAAAAGAGTATGGAGTTAACATTGTGCAAATCGGATATGATAGATACAACTGTATTTCAACAGCTAATAAATTAGAAACTGCAGGTTATGAATGCGTTGAAGTAAAGCAACACTCAAGTGTGTTACACCAGCCGACTAAATGGTTACAAGAAAGTATACTACAAAAGAAATTTAGCTATGACGGAGATAGGTTATATGAAATTAATTTTCAAAATGCAAGATGCACAGAAGACACAAATTTGAACAAATATGTTAATAAGAAAAAATCAAATGGAAAAGTGGATATGGTTGTAAGCACAATTATAGCCACTTATTTATTACAACAAAAAATATTAAATGAAGACAATTTTGTATGTCAAAGTTTTTAGGAGGTGAGAAAAGTGAAAATAAGAGGTATTTTTAAAAGAAATATTAAAAATGAAACAAATAAAGAAACAATTATTGATGAAAATGCAGTAAATGATGTAATACTAAAAGCTTTGATAGCTGGAGAAGAAATTGACAGAGAAAAAGTATTAATGATACCTGCAGTTTCAAGTGCAGTAGGATTAATTTGTGATTCTTTTGCAATGATACCATTTAAGTTATATAAAAAAACAACAAAAGATGGAAAGAAACAGACATCAGAAGTAGAAGATGACAGAGTAAATATTATAAATTTAGACACAAAAGATACTTTAGATGGATTTCAATTCAAAAAAGCAATTGCAGAAGATTATCTTTTAGGGAAAGGCGGATATGCATATATCAACAAAAAAGGTAACAATTTTGTTGGACTAAATTATGTAGAAGAAAAGAAGGTTTTATTTGAAAGAAATACTGATGCAATATATAAAAATTATTACATATTAATTGATGGAAAAAAATATAGACCGTATGATTTTATAAAATTGTTAAGAAATACAAAAAATGGAGCATACGGAACAGGATATACAAAAGAAATAAGTAAAAGTTTAGAAACAGCTTATAAAAGAATAATATATGATTTAGAATTAATGAGAACTGGAGGAAATAAGAAGGGATTTCTAAAGGCACAAAAACATTTAGACGAAAAGGGAATGTCAATATTAAAATCTCAGTGGAATGATTATTTTGCAGGAAATTCTAGCTGTGTTATTTTAAATGATGGAATGGAATTTCAAGAAGCATCAAATACATCTGTTGAAAATCAGTTAAATGAAAAAAACAAAACTTTTAGTGAAGAAGTAAAAGAAATATTTCATATAGGAAAAACAAATGAGGATTTCTTAAAAAATGCAATTATGCCAATTACAACAGCATTTTGTACAGCTTTAAATAGAGACTTTTTACTTGAAAAAGAAAAGAAGTCTTATTATTTTGCACCAGACTATACAGAATTAATCAGATGTACTATAAAAGAAAGATATGAAGCATATAAAACTGCAATAGAATCTGGATTTAAAACAATAAATGAAGTTCGATATTTGGAAGGCGATGATGCACTTGAAGGTCTAGATTTAGTAAATTTAAGTTTGGGAAGTGTATTATTTGATCCAAAGACAAAACAGATTTATACCCCAAATACCAACAAAATGGTAAAAATGGATGATGTAAATAAAGATAACAAGCAAATAGAAGAAGGCAACAAGGAAAACATACAAAAAAGTAGTGAAGAAGCGGAGGGAGGTGAGCAAATTGGAGAATAAGTTTTATGAAATAAAAAACATAATACCAAACACGAGTGCTGACCTTTATTTTTATGGTGAAATAGTTACAGATGATACAGATTGGTGGACAGGCGAAAAGGACAATAATTTGATAGGCTTACAAAGTTTTAAAGAAGAATTAGACAATTTAGGAAATATATCAGATTTAAACATCTTTATGAACACACCAGGTGGAGAGGTCTTTGTTGCAACTACAATATGCAGTATGTTACAAAGATTAAAAGATTCTGGAACTAAAATTCATACATACGTAGATGGATTGTGTGCTAGTGCAGGTACATTTATTTTAATGATGGGTGACGATGTAAATATTTATGAAAATTCAGTGATAATGATACACAAACCAATAAATATCTGTTATGGTAATGCATTAGATTTTCAAAAATGCATAGATGTTTTAAATACTATTGAAAACAGTACCATGATACCACTTTATATGAAAAAGGCAAAAGTTGATGAAGAAGAAATAAAAGAGTTGATAAATGCCGAAAGTTGGTTAGGTGCAAAAGAAGTAGATGATACATTTGATGTAAATTTAATAAAAGAGCAAAAGCAAGTCGCCGCATGTACATCTAATCTGTTTAAAAATTACAAGAATGTACCAAAATCATTAAAAAATATGTTTAAGAAAGCAGATGAGCCAAAATTAGATTATTCTGATTTTGAAAAAAGATTATTTAATATAAAAAAATAATGAAAACAGCTATTAAGATAGTTGTTTTTTTATTTTATAAAAATTTAAAAAAAGGAAGGTAAAAAAATGAACGAAAAAGAATTGAAAGAAAAAAGAAATGAATTACAAGTAAAAATGGAAGAGATTTTAAATAAAGCTAAGGTTGAAAACAGAGCTATGAATGATGAAGAAATCAAGAACTTTGATGATGTAGAAAAAGAAATTAAAAATATTGATGCAACATTAGAAAGAAACGAAAAAATTAACAAAATGGAATGTACAAAAACAGAGGGAGAAAAAGAATTAACACAAGAAGAAAAAGATGTTAAAACATTTGCAACATTCATAAGAAATTATGTAAGTGGTGTACCACAAAACGCTGAAACACAACTAACTAAAAGCGACAATGGAGTGATAATACCAAAAACAATAGCTCAAAAAGTTATTGATAAAGTTATTGAAATATCACCACTATATGCAAGTGCTACTAGATATGACGCAAAGGGGACATTAGCTGTACCAAAATATGATGATACAACAGATGATGTAACAGTTGCTTATGCTACTGAATTTGATGAGTTGGTTTCACATTCAGGAAAATTTACAACAGTTGAATTAACAGGATTCTTAATTGGAGCATTAACAAAAATATCAAAATCATTATTAAATAACAATGATTTTAATTTAACAGAATATGTTGTAAACAAAATGGCTGAAAAATTCAAATTGTTCTACGAAGGAGAAATGTTAAATGGAACTGATGGAAAAATTTCAGGCATTGTTAAATCTTATGATTCAACAAATATGAAAGTAACATTAGGCGCAAAATCTTCTGTAACAGCAGATGAATTGATAGACATACAAGAAACTGTTCCAGATGCGTTTCAAGCTAATGCATATTGGATTATGAATAGAGATACAAGAAAGAAAGTAAGAAAATTAAAAGATAGCGATGGAAACTATATATTAAATAGAGCATTTAATGAAAAATGGGATTATGAATTACTAGGAAAACCTGTTTATTGTTCAGAAAAAGCTGAAAAACTTGGAACAGCATCAAAACCAGTAATATTCTATGGAGATTTCTCAGGACTTGCTGTAAAAGAAACAGAAGCAATGGAAATTCAAATCTTATTAGAAAAATTTGCTACACAACACGCAATAGGAGTTGTTGGATACTCTGAATTAGATGCTAAAGTTGAAAACACACAAAAAATAGCTGTTGCAGTATCTGGAGCAACAGATCCAGCAAGTAAATAGACTTCCTAAAAAGGAGGACAAACAATGAAAGTAAGTGAAATAACGGCAAATGAAATTGCTAATTATTTAAGATTAGAAAGTGTAGACGAGCCTTTAAAAAAAGACTTGTCTACATTGTTAGAAATAGCCATAAACTATATTGAAAATTATACTGGTATATCAAGAAAAAAAGAGGGAGAAGATCAAGAAGAAACACTTGACACTTATTCTGATTTTGTAATAGTTATTTATATTCTTTGTCAAGATATGTATGATAATAGATGTCTATATGTTGACAAAACAAATACAAATAAAACAGTACAAACGATTTTAGATATGCATACGAGGAATAATTTATGATAAATGCAGGAGATTATAATAAAAAAATAAAAATATTCGCTTTTAAAAAAGAAGAAGACGGAGAAGGATTCGAAGAAAAGGCTGAAGAAGAAATTATTTTAGAGCCCTACGCAAAAATTAAGACTACAAAAGGTTTTACATTGATAGCTAACAATACGGACTTTGAAAAAGCTTATACAAATTTTACTATTAGATATTCTAAAAAAGTTGAAGAAACTTACTATAAATTAAATAGAAAAATAAATATTGAATATAAAGGAAAAACATATACAATAGAATATCTAAATAATGTAGATGAGGCAAACGTAGAACTTGAAATGCAATGTAAGAGAGTAACAAAATAATGGCAAATTTTGAAGAAGAATTACCAAGAGAGCTAATTAAACAATTCGAAGGGCTTGAAGGCAATGCAACAGAAATGATGAAAGAAATGACGAAAGTTGGAGCAGATATAGTATACAAGAACGTTAAGTCTAACATGAAAAAATCATTTAAAACAACAAAAGCACTAGAAAAAGGTCTAAGAATTACAAAAGTTTATCGTACATCTAATGATGAAATAGCAAGTAAAATTGCTTTTTACGGATACGATAAAGAAAAAAAGAGCAAACAATATCCGAACGGTGTGCCAATTCCACTAATTGCTCTTGCAAGAGAATATGGAACTAGTTCTGGAGAAAAAAAGAAGCCTTTTTTTAGAAAATCATTTAAAAAAAAGGAAATCGAGGATGCAATGTTAAAAATACAAGAAAAATATCTGCCGAAGGAGTAAAAAATGAATGAAGAATTAAAAAAAATATTTTTAAAATTAGAAGTGAATAAAAATCTCATAGAAACAGCACATATAGAGTACACAGGAAAAAGCAAAACTTATGTAGTATGGACTTTGTTAGAAGAAGAACCAGAACTAAGCGGAGATGACGAAGAATTATATACAAAGACACCAGTAGACATAGATATTTATAGCGATGGCAATTATTTAGCAATAATGAAAGAAGTAAAAAAAATAATGAAAGAAAACGAATGGATTTGGACAGGTGACAGTGAAGAAATGTATGAAAAAGATACAGGACTATATCATCGAACAGTTACATTCGAGAAAGAAGGTATAATAAATGGCTAGTATAGGTTTAAAAAAAGGAAAATATAATAAAATAGACGCAATAACAAAGAAATATAAGACTCTTACGGATTCACAAGTGCCAACTCTACCTAAGATGGTAGAAAGTAAATTTTCGCCAGAATATAATTCTGCTGAACTTTATGGGGATGATGCGCTTGCAGAAAGTGATTACAGTTTCAAAAAAGGCACTTTGTCAATTGTAGTTACTGATGATAAAGATACTGTTTGTGCTGAGTTGTTGGGAAACGATGTATCAGAAGAAAATGAAGTAACTTCAACTGTAAATGATACTGCACCAGAGTGTGGATTTGGACACGTTGTTCCTAAAATAATAGATGGCGTAAAAAAATGGAAAGTAGAGTTCTTTCCAAGAGTAAAATTCACAAAAATAACAACAGATAGAAAGACAAGAGGAGAGAGTGTTGAATTTGCTACTACTAATATAGAAGCAACAGTATTTCCTTTGTCAGAAGAAATGAATGGTTTTTCGGCAGGAACTTGGGAAAAACACAAAACTTTAGACACAGAAGCAGCAGCAATACAATATCTAGACACACTTTTAACACCAGCAACTAACTAGGAGGAAAAAACATGAAAGTAAGATGTAAAACTCAATGTCAGAAAGATAGAAAGATACTGTTTAAAGTCAATGAAGAATATGACATAGATAAAGAAATGTATCAAAAGAATAAAGAATTTTTTGAAAAAATAAAAGAAAATAATAAGGAATAGGCTTGGCGTACTATTCCTTATTTAATAGGAGGATAAAGCTATGAAAGATGTAATATCTCATTTCACGGTAAATGAAAAAACATACCCATTAGCATTCACTTTAAACGTTTTAGAAGAAATACAAGAAGAATATGGTTCTTATGAAGAGTGGGGAAGATTAACAGACAGTAAAGAAAAGGAAGTTAATATAAAGGCTTTGAAATTTGGAATTAAGGCGATGATCAACGAAGGAATAGACATTGAAAATGAAAACAAAGAAGAAAAACAAGCATTTGTAGATAGCAAAATGGTAGGAAGAATAATTACAGACTTAGGCTTAAAAGAAATAGCAGAAAAAGCAAACGAAGTAGTAATAAATTCTACTAAAGTAGAAGACACACAAAAAAACGCGTAATCCACGAGGAAGAAAATTACAAAATTGATTTCTCGTGGATTTTGTTTATTGGACATTGCTTATTAGGATTTTCTCGAAAGGAAGTAGGGCGAATGACATTAAGCAAATTATTAAAATTATATAAACACTATAAAATAAATTATGATTTTCAGTTATCAAAGAAAAGATATAGTGAATTAGAAGATGAAATTGCACACGAAGGCGAATGGCTTTCAGATTAGGAGCTCAAAATGGAAAAAATAAAATGTCCACAATGTGGATTAACGTTAATTTTTGCAAATTATATTGATGCAGAAATTAAGTGTAATAGATGTAAACAAATAATTAGAATACAAAAAGAAAAGAGTGAGGAACACGCACAAGTAAACAATGTGAAGTAGTTACCCAAAGCCTTTCTTTATTTTATAGATAAAGAAGGTGAATATGTTGGGAAAAAGTTTTGGTGGATCTGTGAAGCTTTCTGGAGAAAGTGAATATAGAAAGGCACTTAGAGATATAACAAGTTCTCTAAAAGAAGTTTCTAGTGAATTAAAGCTTACAAACATTCAATTTACAAATGGAGAAAAAACTGTAAAAGAAACAAAAACAAGTTATGATAGTGCAAATAACACAATTAAAGAGCAAAGAGAAAAAGTTAATGAATTACGAGAAACTTTAAAACAAGCAGAAAAGCAATATGGCTCTAACAATGAAAAAGTAAAATTGTTTAAAACACAATTAAATAATGCAGAGTCACAATTGGCTTCAATGGAAGAACAAACAGATAAGAGTACAAAAGAAATAAAAGAAATGAAAAAAGGTTTCGATGATGCTGGAAGCGGAGCTTTGAAATTTGGAGATATCTTAAAAGCAAATGTTTTAAGTGAAGCAATAGTTTCAGGAATTAAAAAATTAGGCAGTGTAGTAAAAGAAGTGGGTTCTGCATTTATCAAAATTGGAAAGCAAGCATTAGATAGCTATGCTGATTACGAACAATTAGTAGGTGGTGTTGAAACTTTATTTAAAGACAATGCAAGTACAGTAGAAAACTATGCAAATAATGCATATAAAACGGCAGGACTTTCAGCAAATGAATATATGGAGACTGTAACAGCTTTTTCTGCTAGTTTATTACAAAGTTTGAATGGAGACACAGCAAAATCAGCAGAAGTTGCAGATATGGCAATCACAGATATGGCAGATAATGCAAACAAAATGGGTACTTCTATGGATATGATACAAAATGCATATCAAGGATTTGCAAAGCAGAATTATACTATGTTAGACAATCTTAAGTTAGGTTATGGCGGTACTAAGAGTGAAATGGAAAGGCTTCTTGCTGATGCACAAAAAATTTCAGGAGTAAAATATGATATTAGTAATTTGAATGATGTTTATCAGGCAATACATGTAATTCAGGGAGAATTAGGAATAACTGGAACAACTGCTAAAGAAGCAAGCACAACGATTCAAGGTTCTGTTTCTGCAATGAAATCAGCTTGGCAAAACATGCTGACAGGTTTAGCTAATGGAAATGCTGATATATCAGGTTTACTAGAAAACTTAGCTGATAGTGTTCTAACAGTTGCAGATAATATAATGCCTGTTGTAGAGCAAGTAGCAAATAGTATTATGGAAATACTACCAGAAGTATTGAATAGAATTACAGAAAATTTACCACAGTTTCTGTCTGCAGGAAGTAATATATTAACTAACATAATAACAGGATTAACAAATAATATGCCTGCTATTATGAATGCAATTATGCAGATATTAAATACTTTAATAAATACAGTTGTTCAAAATTTGCCTCAAATTATTGATGCAGGTATTCAAATACTAACATCATTGGTACAGGGAATAGCTGAGAGCTTGCCTACAATAATTCCTGCTATGGTAGATGCAGTTGTATTAATGGTTGAAAGCCTAATTGATAATATAGATTTAATAATAGATGCAGGTATACAACTTATTATTGCTTTAGCAGAAGGACTTATAGAAGCATTACCTAAATTAATAGAGAAAATTCCAACAATAATAGAAAAACTTGTAACTAAACTAACAAATCCAGAAATGATAGGAAAAATTATACAGGCGGCAGCCAGATTAATCGTAGAGCTTGGGATTGGATTAATAAAAGCAATTCCTCAATTACTATCTAAAATTCCACAAATAATAAGCACAATTGTTAAAGGACTTATGAATGGAGTAAGAAGCTTGAAAGATGTAGGAAAGAATTTACTAAAAGGACTGTGGGAAGGAATGTCAGGGCTTGGAACATGGCTTTGGAATAAAGTAAAAGGAATGTTAAATGGATTAACTGATAAAATTAAGAATTTCTTTGGAATACACTCTCCATCTACTTTATTTAAAGATGAGATAGGAGAAAATTTGGCACTAGGTTTAGGCGAGGGCTTTACAGATACAATGAAAAATGTAACAACAGATATGCAAAATGCAATTCCAACAGAGTTTGACACTTCGATGGAAATCAATTCAACAAAAAGCATAGAAACAAATCAAAACAATAACAGTTATTTAGTACAAGCTTTAAAAGAAGCATTAAAAGAAATGAAAGTAGAGCTAAACGACAGGGAAGTAGGAAATTTTGTTGACTCTAAACTTACAGAGGCGGTGTATTAAAATATGATTTTTAAAAATATAAATAGTGAGGATATACCAGGGCTAATAATATGTTCAGAACCATCAATTTCTAGTTCTGCTATAAGAACAAAAGAAACAACGATAGATGGTCGAGATGGAACTATTGTTGAAAAATTAGGATATAAAACTCGTATAAAAAATGTAGAAATAGGATTAAAAAAAGATGCTAATATTGATAAAATACTTTCATATTTCAGTGGAGAAGGAGATTTAATTTTTAAAAATGAGAACGATAAAGTATATAGAGCAGCGATTTACGAACAAGTAGATTTAGAAAGATTGTTAAGACTTAGAAAGGGCTCGGTGGCATTTTACTGTCAGCCTTTCAAATATAAAAGAAATGATATATTTGAAATAATAAAAGATAACAAAGTAAAAGAAAAAGAAGGAAAATATTTAGAATTATCAAAATGTGCAGAACAAAATATTCTAGACTTAAAACTAAAAGGCTCAACTACACAATCTACAAGAAGTGGAAAGAATAAGTTGCCTTATAACTATTACGATGGCAATTCTAAAACAGTAAATGGAATAACTTTTACTGTAAATAAAGACAGAAGTATAACAGCAAACGGAACAGCAACTGCTAATGCGACTTTTGGTATGGTAGATATAAATAGTTATGCTATTACAGCAGGTTCTTATAAATTAGTAGGAGAAAATAGTGAATATACAAAAGCAGCAATAAGAGGCTCTTACAAAAAAACTGACGGAACAACGAAATATGTAAGTTCTGCAGCTGATTTTACTATTGAAGAGGGCTCTACCAATGTTTATTTTTATGTAGTAATTTTACAAGGAGAAACAGTAAATAATGTTACATTTTATCCAATGCTTTTAAACTCAACTGAAACAGATTTAACTTTTGAAGCAGGAGGAGTCTCACCTTCTCCAGATTACCCAAGTCCAATAGAAAATATAGAAGGAAAGAATAAATTTGATATAAACCAAGAAAAAGAAAATTTTCGGTATAATGTTTTATAAATATTCTTACTATTTAAAGCCAAACACAAAGTACACAATATCTTCTAATTGTCCAGCTTCAACCACAGCAAATATTTATGCTAATTCTAATAGTAGTAAAAGTGCAGTATATATTAACAAAAATCAAACAATACAAAGTGACGAAAATGGATATTTTTATATATTAGTTAGATTAAAAGCAGATGCGTCTGATAATAGTACATTTAATTTATATGAAAAGGTATTAAATGGAACTTATTATATTCAACTAGAAGAAGGCACAGTAGCAACCCCATACATACCAGATAATTCATTAGAGATAAAAGATATAGGAGGAAATTTATTAAAGAATAGTTCTTTTACAGAAAACTTAAAAGATTGGGATGTTGTTAGAACTGATAATACTACCCTATCAATATCTGAAATCTTTAATAAAAAATGCTTACATATAAAAGGAGACTTAAATAAAGGACAATATATAAGACAATCTATTCAAAATAGAATACAAGTTGGAAATAAATACACAATTTCTTGCAAGGCGTATTTAAAAGATTTTGTTAGTGGAACCACTAATCCTATATGTGCATTTTATTTAGACGGCGTAGGAATTGATGGAAAATGGATAGGACCAACTTATTCTGGAGGGCAAAACTTTTCAGATACAAAATATAACTATTCTCAAGGTTTTATTGAAGTAAAAACGACTATAACAATAAATAAAAATACAGATTTAACAAAAACTTTTGCTATGTTTGTTTATGCAAGAAATTTCACAGGAGATTTATACATATATGACTTACAACTAGAAGAAGGTACAACAGCAACACCGTACAAATCATATCAAGAACAAAAAGTAACATTTCCATTATCAGACGGACAAAAACTAATGGAAGGAAGTTACTTGGCAAGTGATGGAATACATAATAAGAGGAAACAATATGTAATTACAGGTAATGAAACTATAGAAAAAATATGGATTGATGATGATACCCATCATGTATTTGCAATAAAAGCAAGTTTGCCTGTGCCACAGATTTCGGATAAAACATATAAAGAATATTTGTGTAACACATATAGAGTTTTAAATTACGACGGAGGAATTGATTCTATATGGGCGAATCGCAAAGATAATAATACTAATTATACTACGGCAATGGCGATTGATTATGCTAACAGTAGCCTATCTATGCATGGTCGTATTATTATAAAAGATATGAGCATAGATGATATTGATAAGATGAAGACGTATTTATCTGAACAATACTCAAACGGTACACCTGTAATCGTAGAATACGAACTAGCATCAGAAGAAATAGTACCTTATACAACAGAACAACAAGAGGCTTATAATCAATTGCAAAAACTGAAATTATATAAAGGTCAAAATACAATGTTTAGTTTGGAAGGTAGTATCATAAATTTAAAATATCTAGAAGATACTGACGAAAAGGTTGAAAATCAAGGTAATATATATAGTAAGCCAATAATCAGATTAGAGAAAACTGTATTTAAAGAAGTAGAAATTGCAATAAATGGCATCAGATTCAAGTATAATTTTGAAGAAGATGACTATGTAGAAATAGACTGCGAAGAAATGACAGTACAGTATGAAGGACTAGATAGAAACAGGAGGCTAGTTATAGATTTCGAATTTCCAAAGCTAAAAGAGGGAAACAATGATATTGTAATGTATAGTGGAGATTGTATAATAAAATGTAAAAGAAAGGACAGATGGTTATGATTAAAATATTTAATGCAACGGATACTGATTTTAATACAGCAGGAAATATAATTATCAATCCCTTATATTGTCATGAAGTAAAGAAAAAATCTTTAAATGGCTGGTACATAGATGTAGAGATACCAATAAAATACAAAGAATACATAAAAGCTGATAAGTTATGCGTAGTCAAAACAAAATCCAAACTTAATCCACAAGCATTCAGAATAAATAAAAATATAAAATATACTACTAAAAAAATAAAATTTACAGCAGAGCATGTAATGTTTGATTCTAGAAAATATGCTTTACTTGATGTAAGGCCAACGGATTTAAACGGGCTAAACGGGTTAAAATATATTAATGAAAGGACTGATAAAACCAGTCCTTTTTCTATTGTTAGTTCAGATGTAGAAAACATAAATACAGCTTATCTAGTACGCAAAAACTTATTAGAGGCTTGGGAGATTTTTGAAGAACGCTGGGGAGGCGTTTTTGATGCTGATAATTGGAATATCAGTTTTAAACAAAAGGTCGGAAATGACAATGGAGAAACTATTGCTTATGGCAAAAACATGCAAGGCTTTGAAATTTTAGAAGATTGGTCTAATGTATGTACAAAAATTTTGCCTGTTGGTCCAAATGGATTGCTTCTAAAAGAAGTATATTTAGAAAGTGAAGTACAATATGAAGTTCCTTACACGAAAATTGTAGAATTTCAAACAAAATTGGAAAGTGAAAAACAAACAGAAGCAAATCTTTTAAATGAATTAAAAAATAATGCGGAGGAATATCTTGAAGAATATTGTATTCCTCAAGTAAGTTATACTGTAGAATCTAATATAAATCAAAAATTAGAAATAGGAGATACAATAAAAGTTTTACATCCTTCTGTAAAAATATTTACAGAAGTTTTAGAGTATGAATATGATTTAATTTCTGAAAAAGTGAAGTCATTGACTTTTGGAAATTATAAAAGAGATGTGAAAGCAAAATTTGATAGCATAAAAAACAATATAGAAACAATAAAACAGTCAGTGTCAAATCAAGAAATAACAATAAAAGAACAAACAGATCTCATCAATTCTTTAAACAAAAAAGGGTATGTATATATAGATGAAAATGAAATTTTAATACTTGATCAATTGCCAAAAGAGAAAGCAAAAAATGTATGGCGCTTTGGTTTAGGTGGGATAGGATTCAGTTCTAACGGCTACGAGGGGCCGTTCGAAACGGCGATTACTATGGATGGGAAAATAAATGCAGATTTTATAAAGGCGGGAACAATGTCGACTGCGAGAATAGAAAGTTTAGCAGATTTTATAAATGATACAAATGAATCTATCTCAACAATACAATTACAACAAGAAAATATTACTTCAGAAGTAAGCAAAAAGGTAAATGAAACGGAATTAGGGACAAAAATAGTACAAAATTTTGAGAACGTAAAAATTGCTTGGAATAAAATAACAGAATTTATACAAATGATGATATTAAACGGAAATGCTAGTTTAGCAATATTAGATAATTCAAAAAAAATATTAATGTCGTTAGATAAAGCAGGACAACACTTTTACGATAGCTCAGAAAATAAAATTGGAGATGTAGGAGTTATTAATTATAAAAATACCCCAATGATTGCTTTCAATCTGAATGTTAGTCAAAATAATAATAAGCGGAATGGCTTGGGGAATAGAAAAAAATGGAACATTCTATCCGATTTTTTATACTGTAGGAACATATTATGAAGAACAAAGCGAATATGGCGGAGAATTTGCAATTGTAGGTACATTAACAACTCCTGGCATAAATATTACAAATGGCACTATTACAACAGAAGAACTACAAATAAACTTAACAACAAAAGATGGAACTTTTTTAGGATATTTTGGGCAAAAAGGCTTTGCACTTGGAGATTTAATTGAAGGAGGATTAAATGTTGAAGGTGGATATAGCATAGACTTTAAAAACAATTCAATAATAAATGTAGATAATATGGCAACAAGTGACAATGTAAGTGCATTTAGTGCAGGAAGTTCAGGAAGTGATTATTTGCACGTTGGAAAAAGAGACAACACAGGATTTAATTTGTGGGCTTCATCATCTGATATTAATTTAAAGAAAAATGTAAAAGATACAGAAGTAAATGCAATAGAGACAATAAAAAAAATAAAACACAAACAGTTTGATTGGAAAAAAGATAATAAACATCAAAAAGTAGGTTACATTGCACAAGAAATGCAAAAGATAGATGAAAATTTTGTGCATTATATAAAAACTGGGGAAAAAGAGGATTGGCAAATAAATGTATTGTCGGTTTTAGCAACTGCAACAAAAGCAATACAAGAACAACAAGAACAAATAGAACAACTAAAAAAAGAAAATTACTTTATGCAAGATTTAATTAAAAGAATAGAAAAATTAGAAAATGAGCAAAAGGGGTGAGAGAAGTTGGATAATACAGTAACAACAGTAATAGCCTTCATAGTATCAATGATGCCTATTTTCACAGTAATAATAAAACTAAATAGTACAATAACAAAATTAAACACAACAATAGAGGTGTTAACTGAACAAATGAAGTTTAGTCAAAAAGATAGAAATAAGATTCATGAGCAATTAAATGACCACGAAACAAGACTATCAATATTAGAATTAGAATCAAAGGGAGGTAAAATATAATGGAAAACAAGAAACTAATAATTACAGCAGTTGTAACAGTAGTATTAGCAATTGCAGGAATGCTTTTTGGTATAAAGTATACTGATGACGATATAAAGGAAATCAGCGAAGGAGTAGAAACAGTAGTAAGTATAATAGAAGAAAATCAGTCTACAAAAGAAATACCAGAAGCTTATTTAGAAGATGAACAAGCACTAGAAGAGCAAGAAGTAGAAGATGAAGGTTTTGAACTACAAGGAGAGATAGCCTACAATGGTTCTAGTGAATTGCCAAGCGTGAGCCTAGGACAATATACAGGGCTTACATATTACTCACAAATAGATAGTAGATGGAAGAATAAGCTATATACAAGTACAGGTAACTCAAGTCAAACAATGGGCTCAAGTGCATGTGGACCAACATGTTCTGCTATGGTAGTTAGTTCAATAAAAGGAACAATATTACCAACAACAATGGCTGATTTATATGTGCAATATGGATTTAGAAGTGCTAACAACGGCACATATTGGTCTGCATTTAGATGGACAGCAGATGTATTTGATATAGGCTATAAAGAAGTGCAAAGATTAAATGATGTGTGTGACTTACTAGAACAAAACTATATGGTAATATCAGCTTGTGGAAACGGTCTATTTACAACAGGAGGACACTTCATATTAATATATGGCTATGAAGATACTAACGGAAGTGGACAATGTGATAGTGGAGATAGATTAAAGATATATGACCCATACTTGTATTCAGGTAAATTCAACTTATCTACAAGACGTGGTAAGGCAACAGTTGAAGGGAATACAGTATATGTAGAAAAGGAAACATTTAGAGCTTATGCAAATTATAGTGGATTCTTTGCATTCAAAAACGATAGAGCAAATATAAAAGAAGATAACGCAGACGTAGTAACAGCAACTTACAATAGATATGTAAAAGTAAATACTTCTTTAAATGTAAGAAGTGGACCTAGTACAAATTACAGTATAGTAGGCAGAAAATACAACGGAGATAAAGTAACAGTTTACAAAGAAAGTTCAAATTGGAGTAATATTGGAATGAATGAGTGGGTGTCTAGTGATTACTTAACAGATAGCAACGTACAAGTTCCAAATACAGTAGGGCAATATAAGAAACTAAAATCAACCACTACATTGTATTCAAATTCAAATTTGACAGGAACAAGATATACATATTTAAAGAATACGAAAGTTAAGATATTACAGAATGTGTCAAGTACAGTGGATAGAGTTTATATTAGTGCAACTGGCAGATATGCTTATGTAGATAACTCTGCATTTGGAACGATAACAATATCAGGAGTAAAACTAACAGGGCAATACAAGAAATTTAAGAGCAATACAATAATATATTCTAACTCGAATTTGACTGGAACAAAGTATTATTATTTGCCTAAAACAAGAGTAAAAATTATAGCAGACTATGGAAACATTAATAAAATATATGTTCCTGCTACTGGAAGATATGGTTATGTTTCAGAAAATGTTTATAGATAAAAATTAAGCAAAAACACCCAAAAATCAAGGTATATAAGTATATTCATTGAAAATAAAAAAGGCTTAAAAGCGATTTTAAGAGGTCGATTTTTGGCTTGATTTTAGGGAAAACCTTCTTCCAAAATTCGACAAATTTGTCGAACGATTTTTATTGACAAAATGTAATAAAATGGTATAATATTGCATTGTAAATAGAAACATTGATATTATGTAAATTTTATGTTATAATATATACAGTATTATTTTCTAATATATGAGAATATTATATATTAGGGAGAGGTGTATATTATGAAATATATATTTAACATAAAAGGGAGATTAATTAAGATGATTGGAATAAGAAGCAAAAAAGAAAAAAATGTAAATATTGTATCTAATATAAAACCTGAGTGGGAAGAATTGTGTAATAAATGTTCGTCAATTGCAAAAGCAGTTGGATGGACTAAAAAAGACAGTAGAGAATTATTAAAAAAAGTAAGACATGAGTCAAATTCAATTAGATAACTGCATTGATGTAGTTGTAGACACAAATACTTTAGTAGATGCAATTTTCCATGAAGATACAGAATGTCAAGATTTGTTTCAATATAAACATGATGGTGAAATCCGTTTTTGTATGAACGCTAGAACTTTTCAAGAAGCTTTTAGAATATTTTCAAGAACGCTAGAAGAATTGGATAAACGAGCTAAAAAAGGAAAAATAAAAATTTCAAAAGAAAATTACAACAGTTTGTTTTATAAGCTTTCTAATGCTTTGTGGGAAATAAGAAAAGTAGAAGGGAAGACAAGAACCGATTTTTGTAAGAAAGACCCAGATGATAATAAATTTATAGACTGCTGTATAGATGGAAAGATAAAATATTTAATAACAAGTGATAAGCACTTACTTGGAATAAAAGAAAATGAAGAGATTAAAGCACATAAAATAAAAATAATGGACCCACACGAGTTTTCTTTAGAGTTGTTAGAAATAAAATTTTCTAAAAAACATTAAATAATAACAGAGACTAGCCGAGAGAGGCTAGTCTTCATTCATTTTAATATTAATCAGCAAATCAATAACTTGTGACACTTCTAAAACTTCTTTTGAATTTATTCCGTATTTATCTATTCTACGATACATTTCTTCTTTTAAGTTTTCTATATCTAATTCAGAGTAAAACAAATCATCAACTTTAACCTCAAGAGCATTTGCTATCTTATACATAGTTTTAAGAGAAGGATTAAATTTTTTATTGTTCTCTAATTCAACTAAATATGTTCGAGCAATATTTGTCATTTTACTTAATTGATATATAGTCAAAGATTTTTTTAATCTAATATTTTTAATTACGAATACAAACATAAAATTACCTCTAAAAATTATTATGTCCATATTTTAATACAATTATTTTTTTATTTCTACGTGTCGCTGGTAGCGACATATTGAACTTCTGTAACCATTGCAAAAAGCCAATTTTATTTTGTCGAATTTCTCAAAATCCTTGTGAGAGTAATATTTTGTCGAACGATTTTTCTTGACTTTGTCGAAAAAGGTAAATATAATTTAACTAGATTAAGAAACGCGTTTCTCTGATAAGGAGAAAAAAATGGAAAAATTAATTGTAGAAGAAAATGAAATTATAGAAGAGGAGTTATATCAAAAAATAAAAAAACAAATGAATAAAAAAGACGATTGGTTTACGTCGAAAGAGCTGAGAATACTTAAAAAACACTTAAAAAATTGACGTAATTTTGACGTAATTTATATGAAAAAACGTGTGTTTTTATGCTTAATAGTGCATTGATATTATTAAACATAGACCTTACAGCCACAACGAAATTATTAATTCTTGAGCAATTCCCTAAAGTGGCTGAATACACCTTCCGACCTGATAGCGCGAGTTCGATTCTCGCTACCCGCTCCATAAAAAAGAAGTTCACAGACTAATTAAAGTTCTTGAACTTCTTTTTTATGAAGAGAATCTAGAGTGCTTTCTTTCGTGAGGTAAGGTGTGCCAAAATTCCCCGTCCCCATTGGCACAATGTTTGAGTTTTACGCTTACCACTACCACTTAATGTGTTGCCATTTATATCTCTCCGATCTAAAAAACACTAATTTATATTATGATTATATAATATAAAACTGATAGATTCAATTAACTATTTTTATTATATCAGAATGCTGTAACGACCCAATTAAAATGATTAAACATCTAAAAATTGCTATAAAATTCTGACTCAAAAAACTAACCCTAAAAATTAGATTTTTAGGGCAGGTATTTAAAATCTTTATGAACGTTTTCAAGAATTATTAACAATTTTCATGTATTGTAGTTCCTAGCAACAGTTTATAAATTACCAACCAGTATTTAAATTTGTGCTATCAACCAGGTTGCCGTTTCTTAAACATTCACAAGCAATTTTGTTAATTATCCATTCACCTTCTACTTTACCATTTCCTGCTATCCAAGATGTAGCAGTTACATTTTTGGGTTTTACAGAATATGTAACATATGCTAGTATGTCAGTTGAATTATAACCAAAGTCTATAAGTGATTGCTTTTTGCTATTACTTAAAATTTCAACTTTATCAACTCTATAATCTAATAATTTTTCTGAATTACTATTGTCTAATGCTTTTAGCTTAGCTAAAAATAAATTTTTTATAGTCTCTTCTGTTGTAAGTTGAGATGAAGAATTTTTGTTATCATTATATTTATCATCAATATTAGTTGTATTAGACTTATCAGAATTTATTTCATCTACTTTTTCTTGTAAGCTACTTACTGTTTTATTTAAGTTACTTACTTGTGTTTGTAATTCAGCAGTTTTTTCATTTGCTTCTATTTTTTCATTATAAAACTTATACATAAAAACAGTCATTATCACAATTATGATTATTGCTAATATTAGAAATAATGTTGATAAACTTATTTTTACAACTTTCTTTTCTTCCATATATTATCACCACCTTTCTTTAGTAAAAACAATTAATTTATTTAAATTTTATTTTTTTTACAATAATAATTTATTATTAATATCCGCCAGTTTCTTGTTGTAGTGTTAAAGTAACAACGGTACCTTGTTCAACAGTTTTTCCAGAAGCAACATCTTGTGCAATTACAATTCCAGACCCATTAATTACTAAATTTAAATTAGAAGCTTCAGCAGAGTTGATTGCACTTGCGGCAGACATTCCCTTAAAGTTAGGTATTGTGGTTTCAGTTCTTTCATTTGACTTCTCTGTAAATAAATGAACTGTAGAATTCTTTATTAAAGACACACCTGGCTTTGGTAATTGATCTGTTATAACAGTAGTAGAAGCGTCCTCATCACTAGAAATTTTAACAGAAAAACCTGCATCTTTTAGAATTTGTCTTGCTTCTGCAATTGTTTTTCCTGTAACGTCAGGAAGAGTTGTTGTTGTGTAAGTAGAATTTGTAGAACTACTTGCAATTTCATTGTTAGAAGGTATACCTAAGTATGGCAATACTTCTGATAAAATCTGAGATACAACAGGGCCAGCTACTTGACTACCTTGATAGCTATCACCTTTTGGATTATATATTGTAACTAAAACTACTACTTGTGTATTTACAGTTGGAGCAAGCCCAATAAAAGATGCAACATAACCTTCATCTTCACTTCCAGAAAGAGGCTCAGATGTACCAGTTTTACCACCAACAGAATAACCTTGAACTCTAGCATATTTACCAGTACCTTCTGCAACAACATATTCCAACATATCCATTAGCTTATCTGCAGTTTCTTTTGAAACGACTTGTCTTATTTCTTTTGGTTCAACAGTGGTTACTGAATTAGTATCTGTATTTTTAATTTCTTTTACTATACGTGGTTGCATAAGAACACCTTCATTTGCAATAGAGGATACAGCGGTAATTAATTGAATAGGTGTAATTGTAAATCTTTGACCAAATGACATTGTAGCTACGTTAAATTCATTAATATTGTTTTCTGGGAAGAATACGCTATTTGATTCACCATAAAAATATGGATTAGTTCTATTAAATAGTCCGAAAGCTCTATAATACTTGTATAAAGTTTTTGCACCAATTTTTCTGCCCAATTGTATAAAAGCAGGGTTACAAGAGTTTGCTAATGCATCTCTTAAACTTTCTGAACCATGAGGATTATTGTGTCTCCAGCAATTCATAGTAACACTAGAAACTTGCTCAGAACCGGCACAGTAAAAATCTCCACGGTTGTCTGTCGTAACAATCCCTTCTTCTAAGCCGGTAGCAGCAGTAATTATTTTAAAAGTAGAACCTGGTTCATATGTACTTTGAACGGCACTATTATTCCACATTTTATAAAGAGCAGAATCTTTATCTGATGATGATAAAGTATCCCATTTTTCTTTTAATTCATTAGAATTTATAGTATATGGTGTGTTTAGATTGTAATCTGGATATGTTGCCATTGCCAAAACATCTCCAGTAGAAGGGTTCATAACTATAACATTTCCACCATCAGCTTTATTATCAATGACTGATTGAGAAAGGTATTTTTCAACAATTAATTGGATATTAACATCAAGAGTAAGAGTAACATCATTACCATTTTGAGCTGGAACGTAAGAAATTTCACCATTTGGTATTTCGCCATTTATAGAATCAGTTGTTGCAAGTAACTTGCCAGCAGTTCCAGACAAAAGATTATCAAGACTGTACTCTAATCCCATTGCACCAGAACCATCAGAACGAGTAAAACCTATTAAGTTTGATGCTAGATTATTGTATGGGTATGCTCTTTTATTATCATCTTCTATTCTGATTCCAGAAACTATCTTGTTATCAGAAAGCCAATTTTGAAGTGAAACAATTTTTTCATGATCAACTTTTTCTACTATTTTAAAAGATGAAGTTTTTGTATTAAGCTTTTCTAAAGTTTCTGCATAATCAAGTTCAAAAATTTCGCTAAATTTGTGGGCTAAAATTTCTTTATTTACTTCTGTTTTATCTTTATATTTAACCTCTGAAGGATTTATATATACTGTATCTACACTAGTGCTTTTGGCAAGTATTTTTCCAGTAGAATCATAAATAGTTCCTCTAGAAGGGTTAATAAGTTTACTAGAAAGTTGCCTTTGAACAGCTTCTTCCTTTAAACTAGCACCTTGAACAAATTGCAAAATGCATAAACGCAAAACTAATAGGATAAGTAAAGCAAATCCAATAGAAAGGGAAATGCGCAAACGCTTTTGACCTTTATTATCTATTTTAATAATTTTTGTTTTCTTTTTCATAAAATAATCACCTATAACTATTTATTAAGGAAATTGTATATTAACAAACAAAAAAAATCAATAAAATTACTAAAAAACAATGGAATAAAAAAAGTATATAGTGTATAATTTAAAAAGGTGAATTTTATTGAATTTATATGAAGAAACAAAATATATTTTAAAAAAATACAATATCGTGGCAAATAAAAAACTAGGACAGAACTTTTTAATAGATGAAAACGCAATAGAAAAGACAATAGAAGGAGCACAAACATGCGAGCATGATTTAGTTATAGAAATAGGGCCAGGACTCCGGAACTCTTACAAAACCACTATTAGAAACAGCAGGAAAGGTTATATGTATAGAACTAGATACCAGAATGATACAAATCTTGCAAGATAGATTTTCTATGTATAGTAACTTTGAATTAATAAATGATGATGTTTTAAAAGTAGATTTAAAAAGTTTAATAAAAGAAAACAAAAAAGATAAAATAAAAGCTATTAAAATAGTTGCAAATTTGCCATACTATATAACAACACCAATAATAATGAAGTTATTGGAGGAAAGACTAGAAATAGAAAGTATAACTGTTATGGTTCAAAAAGAGGTGGCGGATAGGCTAGTTGCAAAACCAGGAGAAAAGAATTCGGGAGCTATAACATACGCTATTAGCTATTTTGCAGATGCCGAGAAAGTATTAGAAGTTCCAAATACATCATTTATGCCAGCACCAGAGGTTAATTCTAGTGTTATAAAGCTAAACATATTAAGAGAGCCATCTGTTAAAGTGGAAAGTGAAAAAATGCTATTTAATGTAATAAAACTTGCATTTGCACAAAAGAGAAAAACACTTTTAAATGCACTTACAAATGGAAAACTAGCAAACAAAGAAGAGGTAGAAAAAATGCTTATTGATTTGAATTTAGATTTGAAAATAAGAGGAGAAAAACTATCTTTACAAGATTTTGCAAGAATTGCAGATTATATGGAAGAGAAAAGATAATATATGAATAAGGAGGAACAAATGAAAAAAGAAAAAGGTATAACTCTTGTTGCTTTAGTTATAACAATTGTAGTAATGTTAATACTTGCAACAGTTACAGTTACGGTATCAATTAATGGAGGATTGATAAATACAACAAAAAGTGCAAAAGAAGAGTCAAGAGGAATGGATGTTGCGGAAGCAAAAGAAATGTGGGAAATGAGTGTAAGAGAAGATAGAGAAAATGGAAATCAAGAAAAGACACTTGAGCAAATACTGGAAGAACTAAAAAATAAAGGCTTGCTTACAGAAAAAGAAGTTGGAGAGATAATAAACAGTGAGACCAAAACAATAACAATAGGCAGTAGAACAATTAGTTTTGATATAGAAAATAGTGATATAGATGATACAGGTATATGGGATAAAACAAATATGGAAGTTATAAAAATAGGTGACTATGTTGATTATAATCCAACACAAAGAGTAAGTGAGAAAAACAAAAGTAAATTAACATATGTTTCTCCAGTGGGAACAGCAAGCAGTCATGGAAATGGATATGAGGAACAAACCTTTGAAGCAAGAACAGATATAAAATGGAGAGTATATGACATAAATAAAGAAACAGGAGTAATAACTCTAATATCAGAAGAGGTAATTGGGCCTAAAAGAGGAGGAACATTACAAAGCAACTTTATTTTATATGCTGGAATTGGCTATTTATATTCAGAACAAGAAATAGAAAGCGCATGTGCTATTTATGGTTATGGTTATGGAGCTGATACTTCTAAAAGCACAGCATATACAGTAGGCGGACCGTTTGATGATAAGATTACTGGAGCGATAGAAGGAACAGGAGCAAGAAGCATGGATTTAACAGATATTATTAGCTCAAATCCAACATTTCTATTAGGAACAATCGGCTCAATATATTATCCAACAATGTCAGGAGATAGCCTAGGAAGATCAACAGAAAAGACAGATAAGAATTTAGAATATTCTTCAACTCAAAAATATGATGTAAATGAATTGGAAGTTGGAAAGGCAAAATTCAACCTAATATTTAAAGCAAAGGATGAAGAAACAAATTTAGCATATTGGTTAAAAACAAGAACGGTTAGAAGGACTATAAGTAGTGATGCAGCAAACAATAGTATGGGATTTTGTAACTGGGTTGTTATTAACGGAAATAGAATTAATAATAAACGTATATGTGGGTCGACAACAATAAAATTTGGTAGTACTCCGGCAACAGAGCTAGGCATTAGACCAATAGTTGTGCTAAAAAAGGGACAAGAATTAAAAAAAGCTGAAAATCAATCAGAAGATGAAAAATATACTTTATGGAATCTGATTTAGAATAAAGCATACAAAATGTTGACATATATATAAGAAGGATTTAAAATATATAATTATATTTTATTAATAATACAAAAGAGGAGGAAAATAAAAAATGAAAAACAACAAAGGAATAACTTTAATAGCATTAGTAATTACAATAATAGTAATGCTAATATTAGTGGGAGTAACAGTAAGTGCTGCCATAAATGGAAAACTATTTGATACAGCGAAAAAAGCGGCAAAAGATACAGAAAAAGCAAAACAAGAAGAGATTGAAGATATCAAAAACGTAGAGGACAAAATTGATGAGATTTTAGGAGTAACTACTAATGACAAAGTGGAAGACATAATTTCTAAACCAGTAGAAGGTGAAACAGAAGTATATGCAATAATCTTTTCAGATGGAACTATGGAATTAAGAAAAGAAAAACCAACAGAAACAGAGAATGTAGTATTTAAAACAGAAGAAAGCTTTTCAAATAGGTTATTTAAAAGCAAAGAAGAAATACCTTGGATATCATATGTAGATTCAATAAAAGAAGTAAAAATAACTGATGAAATAGTACCAAGAACAACAGCAATGTGGTTCCAAGGACTTAAAAACTTAACAAAAATATCAAATATTCAAAATTTAAAAACTGATGAAGTAGTATCTATGGAATCAATGTTTAGTGGATGTACATCTTTAGAAGCAGTAGATGTATCTGGATTTAACACTCAAGAAGTAATAAACATGTGTGCTATGTTCCAAAATTGCTCTAAAATAAAAAGCTTAGCAGTAAATAACTGGAATACAAGTAAAGTTATAGATATGAGCTATATGTTTAATAAATGTAGTGCATTAACAAATATTGATGTATCTAAATTTAACACTCAAGAAGTAATAAACATGTGTGCTATGTTCCAAAATTGCTCTACAATAAAAAGTTTAGCAGTAAATAACTGGAATACAAGTAAAGTTATAAATATGAGCTATATGTTTTTTTTATGTAGTGCATTAACTGATGTTGATTTAAGCAATTTTAATACAAGTAATGTAACTACATTGAAATGTATGTTTTACGAGTGTAGAAAAGTAAAAGAGTTAAATGTTGCAAATTGGGATACAAGCAATGTAACAGATATGAGTTGGATGTTTCAATATTGTACAACTATAACAAAGTTGCCTGTGGAAAACTGGAATACAAGTAATGTTAAAGATTTTTCACATATGTTCTGGCAATGTGAAAAAGTAACTGCACTTAATTTATCTAATTGGGATACAAGTAGTGCAACAAATATGAACTCAATGTTTGCTAGATGCTATGTACTAGAAAGTATAGACGTAAGTAGTTTTGACACAAGTAAGGTTGAGGATATGGTATGGATGTTTAGAATGTGTTATAAATTAAAGAGCTTAGACATATCTAATTTTGATACATCTAAGTGTGTATACTTTTACTATATGTTTGAAGGTTGTAGTGAGTTAGAAAACTTAGAATTAGGAAATTTGAATACAGAAAATGTAATAAATTTTGAAGGAATGTTTACTGGATGTAAGAAATTAAAAACTACAATTCCAATAAATGCACAAGCACTTGTTGGAGCTACAATAGGACAAAATGACTATGATTATGCATATATGTTAAATGGAGCAGCAACAGCAGAAGGAGCACAAATAACAATTAGATATAAAGCAAGTCAAAAAGATATAATAGACAAAATGGTAGAAACAAAATCAGCTAATTCTAATATTGTATTAGAAGTTGTAGCAGAATAGCAAAACAAATTGGAGGTCATCAACAGATGGCCTCTTTTGCTACTTAAAAAATTGACAAAATAGCCATTTTGAGGTACAATTATAGTGTTTTGAATTAAAGGAGAGATAAAAATATATGTCAAATTTAAATGTTAAATTGCTAAAAAATGTAGAGTCAAAAACAAAAATATATTTAGCGATAATAGCAATTATTTTAATAGCATTATGTATAAATAATATAGCATATATAATTCCAAGTATAATTGGATATGCATTAATAATTGTATACACAATATGGGTTTATAAGAGAAGAAAGAGTGAAATATCAAATTATATAACGGATTTAACAATAAATGTAGACTCAGCAGCTAAAAACACATTAATAAATTCACCATTTCCAATAATAATACTAGAAACAGATGGAAATGTTATATGGAGAAGCTCAAAATTTAATAAAGAGTTTGCAAATGTTGGAATAAATTCTTATATAGATGATATAGCAAAAGAAATAAAGATGGATATAGAAAATCAAGATACAACTCAAATTGATAAACAAATAAGCATAGAAGATAAAATTTATCATGTAATAGGAAACTTCGTAAAAATAAAGCAAAAGAATACTAAAAAAACAAGCAAGTATATGACAATATTATATTTTGTAGATGTAACAGAAAAGCAAGAAATACTAAAAAAATATGAACAATCAAAATTATGTGTTGGTATTATTATGGTGGATAATTACGAAGAAGTAATTCAAAGAGTTCAACCAGAAGAAACACCACAAATAATGGCAAAAATAGAAAAAGAATTATATGACTGGGCAAATGATGTTCAAGGAATTATGATAAAAAAAGAAAGAGATACATTTGTATTTATATTTGAACAAAAATTTCTAGACAAAATGAAAGAAGAGAAATTTGCTATACTAGACAAGATAAAAGAAATAAGAAATGAAGAAAATTTACAAATAACATTAAGTATAGCAATATCTAACGAAGGAAATACAAATTATGAAAAATATCAATCAGCAACAGATGCAATGGATATTGCATTAGGTAGGGGTGGAGACCAAACTGTTATAAAAACAGATGGAAAATATGTATTCTTTGGAGGAAGAGCACAAGAGTTAGAAAAAAGAACAAAAGTAAAAGCAAGAGTTGTAGCACATGCTTTGGAAGAATTAATACAAGATGCAAGTAATGTAATAATAATGGGACATTTAAATGGAGATATAGACTCAATGGGCTCAAGCTTAGGATTATATAGATTTGCAAAAACATTAGGAAAAGACGCATATGTAGTAAACAATACAACAGGTTTATCACTAAATAGCTTTATAGAAACATTACAAAAACAAGACGAATATAAAGAAATTTTAGTAGATAAAAGTAAAGCATTATCATTAATTACAGAAGATAGTGTACTTATAATAACAGATACTCATAAAAAAAGTTATGTGGAAGTTCCAGAGCTATTAGATAAAACAGAAAAAATAGTAATAGTTGATCATCATAGAAGAGGAACAGATTATATAGAAAATGCAATGCTTACATTCCATGAGGCCTATGCTTCATCTGCAGCAGAATTAGTAACAGAAATAATAGAATATGGAACAAATAATGTTCAATTAAAACAAATAGAGGCAGAAAGCTTATATGCAGGAATTATGGTAGATACAAAGAATTTCACATTTAAAACAGGTGTAAGAACATTTGAAGCAGCAGCATATTTAAGAAAATATGGTATAGATATAATAAAAATAAAAAAATGGTTTCAAAGCGACTTAGAAAGTTATAGTGTTATTGCAGATATAGTTAAAAGAGCAGAAATAATAAATGATACAATAGGAATTTCTGAATATGAAGAAAAGGATAAAAATGCAAATTTAATATGCGCAAAAGCAGCAGATGAACTTCTTACAATTAGCAATATAACAGCATCATTTGTAATAGGAAATTTAGGAGATAAAATATGTATTAGTGGACGTTCAATAGGAGATATAAATGTTCAAATAATACTAGAAAAACTTCGGAGGCGGAGGGCATATTACACTTGCAGGAGCACAACTAGAGGGAATGACTATGGAAGAAGCAAAACATGAATTAATAATAAGAATAAATGAATATTTTACAGAACAATCTTAAAATATACAATAAACCACTAAAAAAGATAAAATTTAAGAGACAAAAGAGAAATATATAAATAAATATATCACAAAATGCAAAAAACTTTTTCTTATTTGACAACTGTATACGACAAAAAAATTAGATTGGAAATGATAAAATAACAAAATGTAAGGCACAGATGCCAAAACACACAGAAGATTAGAAAAAGTATGAAGGTGGTAAAAGGATGTTTCAAAATTTAGCAGATGAAAAACAAGAAGATTATATAGAAGAACAAAATGAAGAGATAGAAAACAAGAAGAAAATTAATTTAAAAGAATTGTTTTCTGTGTCTAATATAATTTTATATGCAATATCATTTATGGCATCAATGGTTAGTTTCGGAGGAGAATTTGCTCCTTTCGGACTAGCTATATTCGCGGCAGTATGTAGCAACGAAATTCCAGCAGGATTAGTATATATCTTTGCTGGAATAGGTACTCTTATAGGATTTGGACCAAAAGGATTTTTATCTTATTTATTAAGTTCATTAATATTTATAGCTTTGCTACTAATATTCAAGCCAAAAAGAAGATATCCAGCGAGAAACGAAAAGCAGAAACTAGGATTTTATGTTTTTGCTTCTGCCTTTATTGTACAAGCTGGAAAAATGTTTTTTTCAATATTTTTAGTATATGATTTATTAGCAAGTATTGTTTTTGCTTTAATATCATATATGTTCTATAAAATATTTACAAATTCAATTACAGTTGTAAAAGAATATGGAAAGAAAATGGCATTTACAGTAGAAGAGGTAATGGGAGCAAGTTTGTTGGTATCAATTGCATTATACTCTTTACATGGTTTGCAAATTTTTGGATTATCTATTAGCAATATATTAAGCATAATGTTAGTACTATTCCTAGGATGGAAAAATGGAATGCTAATAGGTGCAACAGCAGGAATAACAATAGGAATGGTTTTGGGGATAATAGGTTCAAGTAGTCCTGTACTAGTTGCTTCTTATGCAATATCTCGGAATGTTTGCTGGAATGTTAAACAAACTAGGAAAGATAGGTGTTATAGTAGGATTTTGTTTAGGTAATGCAATACTTACATATGTTGCAAATGGAAACACAATAGCTGTAATAACAATAAGAGAAATACTAATAGCTTCATTAGGTTTATTGTTATTACCTAAAAACGTAAATATAGATATTGCAGATATTGTAGGAAAAACAAAACTTTTACCTGTAACAGGAGGAGTGCTAGAAGGAGATACAAAAACAGTAGAAAAATTAAATACAGTTTCTGAGACAATTTCTGAAATAGCAAAAAGCTATCAAGAAGTGGCAGCAACAACAGCAGAAACAGAAGAAGAGCTTCAAGAAGATGCAAAAAAATATTTTAAAGAAGAGTTACTAAATAATTTAGAGGACTTTTCAGACAACTTACTATATGAAGATTTTGTTGATATGGAAGATGAATTGTTAGATAGCATATATGATGTTCTAGAAAAAGATGAAGAAATTGATAAGGACAAATTATTAAAATTATTAGAAGATAATAATAACTATATTATAGGTTTAGACAATGAAGGAACAAAAAAAACAATAGAGGAAAACTTAGAACAGATAGTAAAAACAATAAATCATACATATAGAATAAACAAATTAAATCTTGTTTGGAAACAAAGAGAAGCAAGTAATAAAAGAACATTAGCAAATCAACTTGGTGGAGTATCAAAAGTAATATCATCACTAGCAGATGATATAGAGGATAAAGAAGAAAAAGAAGAAGAGAAAATTCAATTTAATTTAAAAATTGCATCAGCAAAAGTAACAAAAAGCAAAAGCGAAGTATCAGGAGATACAAGCATACAAACAAAATTACATGATGGAAAATTTATGATGGCAATAAGTGATGGAATGGGATCACGGACCAAGAGCTAAAAAAAGTAGTTCAACAGTTATAAAAATGCTAGAAAGATTATTAAAAACAGGATTTGATAAAGATGTTTCAATAGGATTAATAAACTCATCTGTTAACTTGAATTCAAATGATGAAACATATGCAACAATAGATATATCTGTTTTTAATAGAAGCACAGGAAATATAGAGTTTGTAAAAAATGGTGCATGCCCAACATTTATAAAATCAAAGAATAAAGTAGAAGTAATAAAAGCTATATCATTACCAGCAGGAATTGTAGACAAAATAGACCTAGTAGTATATGACAAGGATTTAAAAGGTGGAGAAATTGTTGTAATGTGTAGCGATGGAATATTAGAATCTAACCAAGAGCTAGAGAACAAAGAATTATGGGTAAAAGATATGTTAGAAAACATAGAAACAGACGACGTTCAAAAAATAGCTGATATAGTATTACAAGAAGCAATAGACAATGACTATGGAATACCAAAAGACGACATGACAGTATTAGTTGCAAAAATTGAGAAAATATAAAATTTGTCAAAAAGTATTTACAAAATTTGAAAATATGTTATAATAAAAATAGGAAATGGAGAACCACAAACGTGGTTTGCCAGTCTTTTGTGAAGAACACATCTAACTGCCAAGTTTACAGATGTGTTTTTTGTTGGAAATAAAAGTCAACAAAAATTGCCAAAAAAACAACAAAAAATAAAATATATAAATAATTGACAAAAGAGTAAAAAAATTATAAAATATAATACAGTAAAAAGCGTTTGATAAATGGAAATAATTAAAAATTATTTTGTGACACATTTAGAGCTATATAAAAAATCAAAAAAAGTGGGATTACAATCCAATAAGGGTGGCACCGCGGAGAATAAAGAATCTTCGTCCCTGTATACTAATGTATACAGGGATTTTTTGTGTGTAAAAGATGCTTTTTTCTAAAGGGAGGAAAAAATATGAGCAAATACAGAACTAATAACTGTGGAGAATTAAGAATAAGTGATGTTGGAAAAACAGTAAAACTAGCAGGTTGGGTACAGACAATAAGAAATCTAGGAGCAATGAAATTTATAGATTTAAGAGATGAGGATGGAATTACACAGGTAGTTGTATCTGCAGAAATGGATTTAAAAGATATAGTAACAGAATGTGCAATTGGAGTTACAGGAACTGTAATAGAAAGAGCAAGTAAAAACAATAAGATTCCAACAGGAGATATAGAAATTGAAGCAAAAGAAATAGAAATATTAGGTAAATGCAAAAACGTTTTACCATTTGAAATAAATTCAGAGAAAACAGGAGAAGCAAGAGAAGATTTAAGATTAGAATATAGATTTTTGGACTTAAGAAACAATAAATTACATCAAACAATTAAACTTCGTTCTGAAATAATGAAAACATTAAGAAGCAAAATGGATGAATTAGGTTTTACAGAAATACAAACACCAATACTTGCAAACTCATCACCAGAAGGAGCAAGAGACTTTTTAGTACCAAGTAGAATACATCCAGGAGAATTTTATGCACTTCCACAAGCACCACAACAATTTAAGCAATTATTAATGGTTAGTGGATTTAACAAATATTATCAAATAGCACCATGCTTTAGAGATGAAGATCCAAGAGCAGATAGAGCACCAGGAGAATTTTATCAATTAGACTTTGAAATGAGCTTTGCAGAACAAGAAGATATACTAAAAGTTTTAGAAGATATATTTACAACAGTATTTACAAAACACACAAATTGGAAAGTAGATCAAGCACCTTTTGTTAGAATCCCATATTTAGAAGCAATGGAAAAATACGGTTCAGACAAACCAGATTTAAGAAATCCACTTATAATACAAGATGTAACAGAAGTATTTAAAAATACAGAATTCAATGCATTTAAAGACAAAACAATAAAAGCAATTGTAGTACCAAATGGTGGGGCACAAACTAGAAAATTCTTTGACAGCATGACTGAATTTGCAGTTCAAGAAGCAGGTGCAAAAGGTTTAGCTTGGGTAAAATTTGACGAAGCAAACAACCCAGTTGGAGGAATTGCAAAATTTATAGATGAAGAAACAAAAACAAAATTACAAGAAAAATTAGTGGCAAAAAAAGAAGATTCAATATTCTTTATAGCTGATGAATTTAAAACAGCACAAAAAGTTGCGGGAGCAGTAAGAATAGAACTTGGAAACAGATTAGATTTAATTAAAAAGAGCGAATATAAATTATGCTTTATAGTAGATTTCCCAATGTATGAATTATCTGATGAAGGAAAAATAGATTTTTGCCATAATCCATTTTCAATGCCACAAGGTGAAATGGAAGCTTTAGAAACAATGAATCCACTAGATATTTTGGCATATCAATATGACGTAGTTTGTAACGGATATGAAGTAGCATCAGGAGCAGTAAGAAACCATAATCCAGAAATAATGGTAAAAGCATTTGAAATTGCAGGATATCAAGAAGAAGATATAAAAAATAGATTTGGAGCATTATATACAGCATTCCAATATGGAGCACCACCACATGCTGGAGCAGCACCTGGATTAGATAGAATGGTAATGCTTGTTGCAGACTCAAACAATATTAGAGAAGTAATAGCATTCCCTAAAAATAAAAAAGCAAGAGACTTACTTATGAGAGCTCCAAGTAAAGTAACAGAAGAACAATTAAGAGATGTTCATATAAAAATAGACACAGATAAAGAGTAATTACAAAATCCAATCTATCAACTCAATTAAAAATTATATAGGATGAAAATATGAAAAAGATACTAATTACAGAGAAACCATCTGTTGCGATGGAATTTGCAAAAGCTTTAAAAATTAATACAAATAGAAAAAATGGATATTTAGAATCAGAAGAGTGGATAATCACTTGGTGTGTTGGGCATTTAGTTACTATGTCATACCCAGAAAAATATGATGAAAAACTAAAACAATGGAGATTAGACACTCTTCCATTTGTGCCTAAAGAATGGAAATATGAGATAATACCACAAGTCGCAAATCAGTTTAATATAATCCAGAGTTTATTGCAAAGAGACGATATAAGCGAAATATATAATGCAGGTGACTCGGGACGAGAAGGAGAGTATATACAAAGACTTGTGTTAATGATGGCAAAACCAAATCCAAGCATAAAAATAAAACGTGTTTGGATAGATTCTCAAACAGAAGAGGAAATTTTAAGAGGAATAAGAGAAGCAAAAGATGCTTCAGAATATGATAGTTTATCTGATTCTGCATATTTAAGAGCAAAAGAGGATTACCTAATAGGAATAAATTTTTCTAGATTGCTTTCAATTACACAAGGAAGAATGGTAGCAAAACAAGTAAATGAAGAAAGAACTTCTATTGCAATAGGACGAGTTATGACATGCGTTTTAGGAATGGTAGTTGCAAGAGAGCGAGAAATAAGAAACTTTGTTAAAACCAAATACTATAAAATTACAGGGAAATTTGGCGAAGAGCAGAGCTTTTGCGAGGCGGAATGGAAGGTAAACGAAAAATCAATAGAATACAATTCTGCAAAGCTATATAATGAAACGGGATTTAAGAAAAAACAAGATGCAGAAGAATTTATAAATAAAATAAAAGATAAAGTGGCAGTAGTAACAGAAATAAAAAAATCAAAACAAAAAGAAAATCCTCCACTTTTATTTAACTTGGCAGAAATTCAAAATGAATGCTCTAAAAAGTTTAAAATAAAACCAGATGAAACACTTGCAGTAATTCAGGAATTGTATGAGAAAAAATTAGTTACATACCCAAGAACAGATGCAAGAGTGCTTTCAACAGCAGTTGCAAAAGAGATTACTAAAAACTTAAATGGAATAGCAAAAGGATTTAAAGATGACGAAGTTCAAAAATACATTAATAAAATGAAAGAAGAAAAATATTCTACAAATTTAGTAAAGACAAAATATGTAAATGATAGCAAAATAACAGACCACTATGCAATAATACCAACAGGTCAGGGCTATGAGAATCATGAAAAATTAAATCAATTGCAAAAAGATATTTATAAAATAATAGTAAAAAGATTTCTGGCTATATTTTATCCACCAGCAGAATTTAATAAGTTAAATATAACAATAAATATAGAAAACGAAATATTTACAGCAAGCCAAAAAGTTTGTATAAAACAAGGATATTTAGAGATATTAAAACCAAATGTAGGTACTGATAATCAAAAAAATGATACAGATGTAGAGAGCACGCCCCAGGGTGACCAACAAGCCAGTACGTTTCTAAACACACTAAAAAAAGGACAAGAAATAAAAATACTAGAATTAACAACAAAAGAAGCTGAGACATCTCCACCAACAAGATATAACTCAGGTTCTATGATTTTAGCAATGGAAAATGCAGGGAAATTAATAGAAGATGAAGAGTTAAGAGAGCAAATAAAAGGAGCAGGGATAGGAACAAGTGCAACAAGAGCAGAAATAATAAAAAAACTAGAAAAAATAAATTATATTGCAATAAACAATAAAACACAAATAATTACACCAACACCAAAAGGTGAAGCAATATATGATGTAGTAAATAAAACTATGCCGGATATGCTTAATCCAAAGCTAACAGCAAGTTGGGAAAAAGGGCTAGACATGGTAGCAAAAAAAGAAATACCACCAAATGAATTTATGACTAAACTAGAAACATACATAAATTCTAAATTTGATAGATTAATAATGAGGTAGACTAATAACAACTTTATGATATAATATAGGAAAAAATGAAAAGTAAGGGGAAAAAAGTAATGGTAGGATTTATTGTTTTTATAATTATACTATATATTGTAATTTCTAAAAAAGAGATGTACAAGTATAATGAGGGAGTTAGTGTAACTAGATTAATAAATTTATTAAAAAAACAAAGATTTTCAGAGATAAAAACTAAACAACTTAATGGAAATATTACAATTATTACTGCAAATAATTTAGGAGAAAACTTTTTGTATGCAATGAGAAATGATATAACTTCAATAATCCCAAGCAATATAGAAACTATTTATGAATATTCAAAAAAGGAACATATTCACAATACTACAGTAATAGTTAAATCATTAAAAGATGGAATAACTGACAACGCAAAAAACAAGGCAAAAGAATACAATTTAGATGTAATAGAAGGAAATGAACTAATAAAAATGTTAGATCAAGAAAAAGCTTCAATATTAAAAACAAGCGATACATCTGATGATACTTGTGAGATAGACTATTCTCAGAATGAAGATCCAATATCTGAAAAATCAAGTGTATTAAAAGACTTATTCAAAGGTCCGGATAGATTATAACTACTTGACATATTATGTAAAACATGATATAATAATAGTACAACTAGGATATGCTAGATGTAGCAATCTAGTTGATTATATAGATTCTCTTCTATAAGTAATAAAAAGAAACAAGGAGGTTTTGATGGAAGAGTGTAATTAGAAAAGGAGCATTTGTTAAGAGTAATAAATGTTCCTTTTCATTTGGCTAAAAAACGATTTAATTTATTATTTATTACTAGATTCTTTAAAACTAATATGCTAATATATTAGTGTAAACAAAGGAGGTTACTATGCCAAATATAATTGATTATATAGAATGGAGAGGCGATTTGGGTTTTGAAAACTCTCCAATAAACGAAATAGATGATATAATTTTTGCTAGATTTTCGTATTTACCATTTAAATGTATAGAATTAAAAGACATTGATACAATAGAAAATATTGCACAAAAAATGAAAGACCTAGATATAGAAAACTATTTATGGGACGATGATAAAGTTTTCTTACAAAAAATAGGTAATTGCAAAAGATTTAAAGATATAAAAGTATCTGATTATGTAGAAATTTTCGATGAAGCTGCAGAGAAACAGTTTGCAGCTATTACGCTATGGATTCAAAAAAATCAAAAATATATATCTTTTAGAGGAACAGATTCATCTCTTGTTGGCTGGAAAGAAGATATAAATATGGGATTTAAAAAAGATGTTCCATCACAAAAAGAAGCTGTTAAATACTTAAATTCAATGGCAGAAAAATATAAAGAAAAACTTATTGTAGGAGGACATTCTAAAGGGGGAAATTTAGCAGTTTATTCAGCAGTATTTTGTAAAGATAGCGTTAAAAATAGAATAGAAAGAGTTATAAATGCTGATGGACCTGGATTTGACAAAAGCGTAATTCTAACAGATAATTACAAAAAAATATTGAACAAAATTCAAACATATATACCACAATCTTCAATAGTTGGAAGACTATTAGAGCATGAAGAAGAATATCAAGTAGTAAAAAGTATTCAAAAAGGTGTTATGCAACATGATATATATTCATGGGAAATTGAACCTACAAAGCTAATTAGAATACCAACAGTTACAAATAATAGCGAGATTTTTAATGGTATTGTAAGTGATTGGCTAAAAAACACAACTCCTGAGCAAAGAGAAAATTTTATAAACATAATATATGAAATAATATTGGAAACACAAGCTCAAAAAACTAGCGATTTTAGAGTAGAAACAGCAAAAAAAATAGGAATAATTTTAAATGGATATATAAATATAGATTCAGAAGATAAAAAAGAAATTGAACATATGGTAAAGCTAATATTAGAAAGTGCATTTAAAGTATTAAAAGAGAATAGAAATGCAAATAAACTTATGGAAAAAGAAAAAAAACAAAAAAATAAATAAGGGAGAAAAGTCTTATGAATGTTAGCTTGGATTGGTATAAGATATTTTATGAAGTAGCAAAAAAACAGAATATAACAGTAGCAGCAGAAAACTTGTGTATTTCTCAACCAGCAGTTAGTCAAACAATAAAACAGCTAGAAGAAAGTTTAAATGCGGAATTGTTTTTAAGAACAAAAAAAGGTGTAACTTTAACTAAAGAAGGAGAAGTACTATATTCATATATCTCAGAAGCAATGGGAAAAATTAAGTTGGGAGAGGCAAAAGTTTTAGAGCAAGTTAATTTGGAAAGTGGAGAGATAAGAATAGGATCAAGCGATATGTGCTTGCAATTTTTCTTGCTTCAATATTTAGAAGAGTTTCAAAAGATATATCCTAAAATTAAGATAAGTATTACCAATGGACCAACGCCAGAAACTATAAAACTTTTAAAAGAAGACAAGATAGACTTTGGTTTGGTAAGTGAACCATTTGAACTAGAGGAAAAATTTACAGCTATAGAAGTATGCAAAATTAAAGACATATTTGTTTGTGGGGAAAAATATAAAGATTTATCAAAACAAAAAGTGAGCTTAAAAGAACTAGAGAAATATCCATTAATATGTTTAGAAGAGCATACAAGTACAAGAAAATACATAGACGAAAAATTTAAAGAGAATAATGCAGAATGCAATCCAAAATATGAGCTTGCAACAAGTAATTTAATAGTAGATTTTGCTAAAAGAAATTTTGGAATTGGAGTTGTAGTTGATAAATTTGCAGAAGAAAAATTAAAAAATAAAGAAATATACCAGATTAATATAAAAGAAAAAATAAAACCAAGAAATATATGTATAATAAAGAAAGATAAATTAATATCAAAAGCTTCAAACGAATTACTTAAATTTATTATTGATAAGTAAAAATTATCGATACCATAAATAATATATATTTTACTTATATAAAGAAAGACGTTAAAATAGATAATGTAGTAGGAATTCTACATTATCTATTTTTTATATACTAGAAAATTTCTCATTTCCTAGTATATAAAAAATGCTATAATCGCTATTGCCTTTGAGATTTCCTCATTTCATTCGGAAACTCAAATCGGCGAGAACAAATGGCGACTAAAGTCGCTTTGTTAGGAGGTAATATTTATGGTAAGTGCAATTGTTGGAGGAAACTGGGGAGACGAAGGAAAAGGAAAGATGTGTGATATCTTATCAAAAGATGCAGATGTAGTTATTAGATTTCAAGGAGGAGCAAATGCAGGGCATACAATAGTAAACGAATATGGAAAAACTGCTTTACACATGCTACCATCAGGAATTTTTAGACAAGATGTTATAAATGTAATTGGACAAGGAGTTGCTTTTGATATTAATGCATTCTTTGAAGAACTAAAATCTGTTAAAGAAAAAGGAATGAAAAATCCAAACATAGTTATTTCAGATAGAGTTCAAATATTAATGCCATATCATATTAAATTAGATGAGTTAGAAGAGCAAAGATTAGGAAAAGCAAGTTTTGGTTCAACAAAATCAGGAATTGCACCATTCTATTCTGATAAATACGCAAAAATAGGAATACAAATTTCAGAGATATATGATGATGAGCACTTAAAAAACAGACTAACAAATATTCTAACTGCAAAAAATAAAATAATATCAGCTTTATATGGAGAAGAAAATCAAGTAGATATTGACGAGATGTATGAATTTTTGGTAAACTCAAGAGATAAACTAAAACCATATTTATGCAATGTAGTTAAATTAGTAAATGAAAAAATAAAAGAAAATAAAAATATAATAATAGAAGGACAGTTAGGAACATTAAGAGATATAGACAATGGAATATATCCATTTACAACTTCATCTTCACCACTTGCAGGATTTGGAGCAGTAGGAGCAGGTATTCCACCTTATGAAATTAAAAAGATATATACAATAGTAAAAGCATATTCTACATGTGTTGGAGCAGGAGCCTTTACAACAGAAATATCTGGAGAAGAAGCAAAAGAATTAAGAGATAGAGGTGGAGAATATGGAGCAAAAACAGGTAGACCAAGAAGAGTAGGTTGGTTTGATACAGTTGCAACAAGATATGGATGTATGGTACAAGGGGCAACAGATGTTGTTTTGTCATTAGTAGATGTATTAGGATATCTTGACAAAATACCAGTATGTACAGCATACGAAATTGATGGAAAAATAGTAAAAGACTTTCCACCTACAATAGAATTAAACAAAGCAAAACCAGTATATGAATATTTAGATGGATGGAAATGTGATATAAGCAATATTAAAAAATATGAAGACTTACCAGAGAATACAAAAAAATATATTGAATTTATAGAAAAGAAAATAGAACGCCCAATAAAAATAATAGGAAACGGACCAAGAAGAGAAGATATAATATTGAAATAAATTAGAAAGTGCCAAAAGGTGCCAAAAGGGACGGGGAATTTTGGCACAATAAATAATAAAATTTATAAATAACCTCTATATGAATAATTCATATAGAGGTTATTTAGTATTAATCTTTAAAATATTGATACACTTAAAGACGTATGATATAATGCACCAAAAGGAGTTGAAAGACTTTGGGCAGAAACAAAAGAAATAAAAATATAAGCACAAAAAAGGCAATATATGTTTTAATTATTTTTGCAATTATAACTGTATTTACATATTGGAATGAAAAAAATGATTATAATTTGAAAAACATACAAAATAGTGAAAATACCTTTGGAAAAGCTACATATTCTACCTTACAAGACATACCAGAATATAATGGGGAAATATGTGTAATGATAAATGAAAACAAACCATATTTTACTGATGCGGATTATACTACAGAAGTTTTTGAGAATTACAGCGATTTAGATTATTTACAAAGGTGTGGGGTAGCTTACGCAAATATATGTAAAGAAATAATGCCACCAGAAGGAGACGAAAGAGGAGATATTAGCTCTATTCATCCAACTGGATGGAAACAAGCAAAATTTAATGGAGAATATTTATATAATAGGTGCCATTTAATAGCTCATAGCCTTTCAGATGAGGACGCAAATAAGCAGAACTTAATTACAGGGACAAGATATTTTAATGTGCAAGGAATGTTGCCAATTGAAAGATTAGTGCTTGAATATATAAATAAAAATCAAAACAATCATGTTCTTTATAGGGTTACTCCTATTTTTAAAGGAGAAAATCTTTTAGCAACTGGAGTAGAAATGGAAGCATATTCTGTAGAAGACAATGGAAAGCTATCCTTTAATGTATTTATCTACAACATACAACCAGGAGCAAATATTAACTATGCAACAGGGGAATTGTTAAACAATTAGTTGACAAATTATGTAAAAAAATATATAATCGCTCTAAATTTAAGTCTTTTTACTATATTTCTATAGTAAATTTCCCAAGAAAAACAAAAACTTAAATAGGAGAGTGATGCTTATTGAGATTAGATTTTATTAATAACATAGTTAATAATGCAAAAAACAATAAATTTTTTCTAGAGGAGTTACAAAATAGCATAACAAAAAACAAATATTTTAATAGTGAAAAGGAGGATATACCTTTGACTAATCCTACTTATAGTGAAAATAGAATAATTACAAAATACAGAGACAAAATGCTTATTGAGAGAGCTAACATCTTAAATAATTATGCAAAACAAACATTAAATAAAGGAGAAATGTATTACATATATAGTAAAAATTCTAAAATTATAGATGACTATAACTTATGTATCTGTAGAGAAGGAATGAGCCATGCTATTATAGAGATAAATAAAGCTAACCTACCAAACGAAGCTAAAATAGGAAGTGTGTTAAGAAAATTTGGTAATAGCTACATACTAGATGAAGAAGCAACCAAAGAGGTTGAAGAAAAAATATATAACATGAAAGCTGAATTATTAAAAGAACAAACGGAATATTTAAAAAGCAAAAGAATGGAAGGGCATATTTATGAAATGTCAGAAAATAATGGAGACAGAGCATGGCTATTTGATATTACAAGTGGCAGTAATGAAGGAGTAGAAGAAATAGATTTTGATATAGATTTGTTGAAAACTAGTAAAGAAGGAGATTTATTTATATACAAAAATGGGAAATATCAAAAATACCAATAGGTGCCAATGCCAAAAGGGACGGGGAATTTTGACACAATGAAACAGCAATAAAATAAAATTCATAAACACACCTCTGTGCGAATACAATTAAACAAATGTATTCGTATGGAGGTTTTGCTTTTATGAGAGGAGTTTCAATAGAGGAAAGAGCAGTAGCTCTAGCACAATATATAATAGATTCAAAAGATACAGTACGTGGAGCAGCTAAAAAATTTGGAATCTCAAAATCAACAGTACACAAAGACGTAAGTGAAAGGCTAATACATATAAATCATGCATTAGCAATAGAAGTTAGAAAAGTATTAGACGAGAATAAGGCGGAAAGGCACATAAGAGGAGGAATGGCTACTAAATTAAAATATAGCCATGAAAAAGATATAGCAGGTTAATATAAAAACGTAAATTTATTTATTAAATAAAAATTCCAAGAAAGTTTCTTGGAATTTTTTTATATACTATAATTGCTATTGCCTTTGAGATTTCCTCATTTCATTCAGAAACTCAAATCGGCGAGAAGAAAAGTGTGGCAAAGCCACTTTTCTTGTGCTTACTAGAAATTATTTCTTCTTTGTTGTTTTCTTGCTTTTCTACATTCTGGGCATCTTACAGGATCATTTTCAAATCCTTTTTCTGCATAAAAAGCTTGTTCACCTTCTGTGAAAACAAATTCAGCACCACAGTCTTTGCATGTTAATGTTTTGTCTGCCATTGTATAATACCTCCTTCTTAGAAATTCTAATTTAATTATTTTGACACAAATGATCCTATCTAAAAAGAAGGGTAAAAGTCTCTAATAAATTAAATTGGCTGGGCTTTACAACCATTCACAGTATAACATTAAAAAAAATAAAAAACAATAGTTAAAAAAATAAAAATAACGCACATTTCGCCAAAAAGCGACATAAGATATACTAGCCAAAATATTTTTTGAGGTGATAAATGTGAATATAAAAAAAGGAGATATAGTAGGAAGAAAATCATATGGAAAAGATATATATTTTATAGTAAATCAAATTTTGACTACTACTAGAAATCATAAATTTGCAATATTAAAAGGATTAAATATTAGAATTGAGGCAGACAGCCCAATTGAAGATTTAGAAATAATAGGGAAAGATGAAATAATAAACAGTATAAAAAAATATGATAGTTTTTTAGAAGAAAGAATAAAAAAAAATAAAATCTATGAAAGCAATGAAAAAAACTTTACTAGGCAAAAAATATATTTAGGCAAAATATTGCATCTAGATGGTGACAGAAGATATAGTGATAAATCCGCAAAATACTATAATAAAGCAGGTTTAAATGCGATAGTAAAAAATGTACCAGAAAATAGGCAAGCAAGTATTGTAGTACCACTTTTAAAAAAATATAATCCAGATATATTAATAGTTACAGGGCATGATGCAATGCTAAAAAAAGGAACTAATTACAATAATATATATAATTATAGAAATTCTAGGCATTTTATAAATACAGTAAAAGAAGCAAGAAGATGGGGATCTTCTTCAGATAAACTTGTAATATTTGCAGGCGCGTGTCAAAGCTTTTACGAAGCAATAATAGCATCTGGAGCAGACTTTGCATCATCACCGGGAAGGATTTTAATAGATTTCGTTGATCCATTAATTGTAGCAGAAAAAATAGCTATTGCAGATGAATGTAGATTTGTTACAAGCAATGAAATTTCAAGAGAAATAAAAGAAGGTGTAAAAGGAGTAAGTGGCGTTGGAGCCAGGGGAAAAAAGAAAATTATAGGTTAGTAATAGCAATGTAACAATAATGTAACATAAATGTAATAAAGCAAAACCAAAGCACAAAAACACTTACAGTACCAACAATTACAAAAGATAAACAAACTCCATTCTTTTTTGACATTTTTCATACCCGATGATATAATAACGCTAACCAAAATAGTGAAGGTGCGTGATTATATGATCTACAAAAATGATATTTCTTCATTAAAAGAAGAAATAGGAGAAAAAATTGGACAAAAGATAATTGTTAAAGGATCACTTGGGAGAAACAAACCTTTTGAAGAGGAAGCTGTTATTAAAGAAACATACCCTAACATTTTTGTGGTAAAGTATGAAGAACATGACACGAATGTAAGTTACAGATATACAGACATACTTACAAGAGATTTAGAGGTTTCTGTTTTTGATGGAGAAGGATATTGTCCTTTAATTCCACCAATACAAAAGGAAAAAAATATATAGAGTTAAAAATTCCTAATTTATTAGGAATTTTTTTTGTCCTTCTTAATATAATATATATTATTAAACTTTTAAGGAGGGATTTTATATGCCAGTAGAAACAGAAAAAGAGAATGTATGTATAAACCAAATAATTGGACAAAAGAGAGCAGAAACATTTGTAGAGGGAGATGTTATTGTAAATGATGTTAAACCAGATGTCTTAAATATAATAAGTGCAAATGGAATAGCATGCGTATATAAAAAAGAAGTAATGGATGGAAAGATAAGAATAGATGGTAGTGTAAATACATACATTATATACCTAGCAGACAGTGAAAACGGCAGTATTAGAAGTCTAAATACAGTATTAGACTTTACTCAAATAATCGATATTGATAATTGTAAACCAGATATGATTTTAAACGAAAGTGTTTCAGTTAAAAATATTGATTGCAGAATTATAAACGAAAGGAAAATAAGTATAAAAGCAAGTTTGGATGTAGAAGCAAAACTATACTCTAATGAACAAACAGATATTATTACTGGCATAACAAATTTTGGTGATATGCAAACATTAAGTAACAATAAATGCATTAGTTCATTGGTAGGAGAAGGAAATACAAGAGTATATGCAAAAGATACACTTTCAGTAGACAGCGTAGACGATTTAGCAGAAATAATGAATGCAAGTTTAAAAATAGTTAATAAAGAAGTTAAGTTAAGTTATAATAAAGTATTGGCAAAGGCAGAGGCAGAAATTTGGATAATGTATTTAACAGAGGACAATAGGATAAATAATGTTAGTACAAAAATACCTATAATGGGATTTATAGATATAGAAAATATAAATGATAATAATATTTGTGATGTTGAGTACAAATTAAAAAATTTAATAATAAAGCCAAACAATGGGGAAACTCATTCAATTTATGTGGAAGCGGAAATGGAATTAAGTTGCTTTGCGTATGAAAGTAAAGAAATTAATCTAATCGAAGATATGTATAGCATATCACAGGATGTTGAATTTAATAAAAAGAATATAACAACAATAGCAGGAAAACAAAATATCAGACAAGATTGCAATATAAGAGAGCAAATTTCAATGCCAGAAGTAGGTTCAAATAAAATATATTGTGCAAATACAAAACCAATTATAAACGATACAAAAGTAATGAATGGAAAAATATTGTATAGTGGAGAATTAAGCATAGAGTTCTTGTATGAAGTTAGCAATGGTATGGAAGCTAAAAGAATAAACTTGCCATTTAATTTTGAAGCACAATCAGACCTTATAGAAGCAAATAACAATGTAGATACAGATTTGACAGTAGAACAAGATAATTTCGTTATTGTATCAGATGGAAACGTAGAAGCAAATATAACAATGCAATTTAATATAGGCATTTCAAAAACAGAAAAAATAAGCATAATTGATGATTTAGAGGTTAAAGAATGTAGACAAAACAACATTTATAGTATGATAATCTATTTTGTAAAACCAGGAGATACTTTATGGAAAATTGCTAAAAAGTTTAGAAGTACAGTCGAAGACATTGCAAGAGTAAATGGAATAGAAGACGAAAACAAGATTTATGTAGGACAGCAATTATATATACCAAAATATATAAAGAAAAGAATAGCAGTGTAAAAAATGGATAGTATTTATTCACGTAAAAGAATAAACATTCCTAAAATAAAAGGATTTTATACGAAAAACAATAATAAAAACAAAAAAATCTTAACAGTTTGTGTAATAGTATGCATAAGCGTATTAACATTTTATAGTATATTAAAGTCAATTGACCCAATATTTGATGGCTTATGCATACAAAAAGCAAAAACAATTGCAACAGAAATAGTAAATGCACAAAGTAGTGTTGCATTAGACAATATAGACTATAAAGATATTGTATCAGTAGTAAAGGACGAAGCCAATAATACAAATATATTAAAAACAGATGTGGTGGTTATAAATAAAATTGCCTCAGATGTAGCTTTAGAAATAGAAAAAGAACTCCAAAATTTAAAAAACGAAGAAATACGTATTCCAATTGGGGCATTAACTGGTAATAAATATTTAGCTGGTATGGGCCCGGGAGTAAAGATAAAAATTATACCAACAGGAAATATAACAACAGAATTAAAAACAGAGTTTCAAGCACAAGGAATAAATCAAACAATGTATAGAATATATTTAGAGTTAAAATGTGATACAAATATTTTAACTCCATATAAAACAATACATGAAGAAATTTCAAATCAAGTATTGTTAGTAGAAACATTAATAGTAGGAGATGTTCCACAGACTTACTATAATTTAGAAGGGTTAGAGAAGAAAAATACAATAGATATAATAGAATAAAATTCTAAATTTTGCTTGCTTTTAATTCTAGTATGTGATAATTTATAAATTGTAAGAATAGAATTTAGGAGGAATGTAAAATGGAAGATTTAAAAGGAACAAAAACAGAAAAAAATTTAATGCAAGCTTTTGCAGGAGAATCACAAGCAAGAAATAAATATACATATTTTGCTAGCAAAGCAAAAAAAGAAGGGTATGAACAAATAGCAGCAATATTCCAAGAAACAGCAGATAATGAAAAAGAACATGCAAAAATGTGGTTTAAATTATTAAACAATGGAATACCATCAACAGCAGAAAATTTGAAAGCTGCAGCAGAGGGAGAAAATTTTGAATGGACAGATATGTATGACAAAATGGCACAAGAAGCAAGAGAAGAAGGATTTGACCACATAGCAGATTTATTTGAAGGTGTGGCAAAAATAGAAAAAGAACATGAAGAAAGATATAAAAAATTACTAGAAAATCTAGAAAACGGATTAGTATTTAGCAAAGATGGAGATAAGATTTGGAAATGTAGAAATTGCGGACATATATGTGTTGGAAAAGAAGCACCAGAGGTATGCCCAGTATGTGCACATCCAAAAGCATATTTTGAAATTAAAGCAGAAAATTATTAAAAACAATAAAAAGAAGTGAACTCTATACGGTTCACTTCTTTTGTTTTAATATAACTTTACAATAGCATGCAATTTGCCATCTATTTTATCTTTAATAGAAATTATATATTCATTATTACTTGTGTGAGCACAGAAAAGACTAAGAGTATCACCAAGAGTAGCTTGATGCTTATACATAATTTCTACATTTGAAAATTTGTTATTTTTAAATACTTCTAAAGGTAATGCTTCATAAGCATAATCTAAATAATATAAATTATTTACATGATGATTTGTGTCAATATCCCTTCTTTGAACAGTGTAATCCAAAACAAATTCAGAGTTTAGAGGCTCTTTTATTTTTTCTTCAAATTTTTCAGGGAAAACTTCTTTATTAACTTGAATGTATTTTTCATTTACTCCATCTGTAACTCTACTAATAGATTTATTATTTACATTAAATAAAACCCATTTAGAACTTGCAATTGCAACAAGATTATAAGCGTTATCATAAATTTCAAAATCTCTATATACAAATAGAGGAGTTTTCTTTCTAGTCCAAGTTTTAATTAAAAGATTAGTATTAGTTTTTGGACGAGCAAAAACTTTAAGTTTCCAATTTAAAAGAATCCATGCAAGACCTGTTTTAGGAGTGTCATTTACACCATAACCTAAAAGCCCACAGTGAATACCTGCAACTTCTTGCAATAAACGCAATAATCCTTTATTAGTTACTTGGTTATTTTCATCAACATCAGAATAATTAATTGTTAAATTGTGAGAGTAAATATCAAGATTCATAAAAGCCCTTCTTTCTTTATATAAAAATATATCATAAATCATAATTCTTTTCAAACAAATATAATAAAATAGAATTATTAAATTTGTGTGAACTGTAAGCTAATAATTGACATTAGCTTATATAAAATATAAAATTAGTTAATAATAGAAATAAACAGGAGGAAAAAGTTGAAAGTAAAGTTTAATGTAATTGGCATGTCATGCAGTGCATGTAGCAATCATATAGAAAAAATAGTCTCAAAACAAAATGGTGTAAACAGTGTAAATGTTAGTTTAATAAATAACAATATGATAGTAGATTTTGACAAGAAGATAATTACAGAACAAGAGATTATAAAAGCAGTGCAAAGTATAGGATATGATGCAAATACAAAAGGAGTACAAAATAAAAGCAACTTAGATAAAATGAAGCACAGAGTTATAATATCATTTGTATTTCTAATTCTACTTATGTATGTTGCAATGGGACACATGGCAGGATTACCATTACCACATATATTCCATAAAAATTTAGTCCTATTTAGCCTTGTACAATTAATATTAGTTGCACCAATAGTGTATGTAAATAGAAAATATTATACTTCAGGATTTAAAGCATTAATAAAAAGAGCACCAAATATGGATTCTTTAATTGCAATAGGTTCATTTGCTTCAATTGTATATGGAATTTTTGCAATATATAAAATATGGCAGGGAGAAAGTAGTTATGCAATGAACTTGTATTTTGAATCTGCAGGAATGATATTAACACTAATAACTTTTGGAAAATATCTAGAAACAAAAGCAAAAGATAAAACTTCAAATGCAATTAATAAACTATTAGATTTAACTCCTAAAAAAGTTACAATTTTAAGAGAGCAAAAAGAAATAGAAATACCAATAGAACAGGTAAAAGTAGGAGATATAATTGTTGTAAAACCAGGGGAAACTATTGCAGTAGATGGAGTAATAGTAAAAGGTCAAACATATATAGATGAGTCAACAATTACAGGAGAACATATACCAGTAAAAAAAGAAATTGGAAGTAAAGTAATTTCTGGAAGTATTAACAAAAATGGAGCAATAGAATTTAGAGCAGAAAAAGTAGGAGAAGACACAACAATATCACAAATAATAAAACTAGTAGAAGAGGCAAGTGCTTCAAAAGCACCAATTGGAAGATTAGCAGATAAGGTAAGCCGGAGTGTTTGTACCAATTGTAATTACAATTGCAGTAATTGCTACAATTATTTGGCTACTATTAGGATATCCATTTGAATTTGCACTTTCTATTGGAATCTCAGTTTTAGTAATATCTTGCCCTTGTGCTTTAGGACTTGCTACGCCTGTTTCTATTATGGTTGGCACAGGAAAAGCTGCTGAAAATGGAATATTAATAAAATCAGCAGAAAGCTTAGAGCTTGCGCATTCAATAAATGCAATAGTTTTAGATAAAACAGGAACAATAACAGTAGGAAAACCACAAGTAAATGACATATTTGTATTTAACAAGATGCAAGAGGGAGAACTACTAAAAATAGTAGGAGCAATAGAATCAAAATCTGAACACCCAATAGCAAAAGCTATATTAGAAAAAACAAAAGAAGTTGAGGCTTTAGAAGCACAAAATTTTGAAGCAATTGAAGGAAAAGGAATAAAAGCAAGCATAAACAGCAATACCTATTTTGCTGGAAATGAAAGTTTGATGAAAGAAAACAATATTAAACTATCAGAGGCAGAAGGTATATATCAAAAATTATATGAACAAGCTAAAACAGTAATATTTGTATCAGATGATGAAAAATTGCTAGGAATTATTGCAATATCAGATACTGTAAAACAAACAAGCATAGAAGCAATAAATGGCTTTAAAGATTTGAAAATAGAAACATATATGCTAACAGGAGATAATAAAACATCAGCACAAGCAATTGGAAAAATGGTAGGAATAGATAATATTATTTCGGAAGTTTTACCACAAGAAAAAGAAAGTAAAGTGCGTAGTTTACAAGAACAAGGAAAAATTGTTGCAATGATAGGTGACCGGAATAAATGATTCACCAGCACTTTCAAGAGCAAACGTAGGAATTGCAATTGGTGCAGGAACAGATATTGCAATAGAATCAGCAGATATTGTTCTAATAAAAAGCAATTTGACAGATGTAGTATACTTATTAAGGTTAAGTAAAGCAGTTATAAAAAATATAAAAATGAATTTGTTTTGGGCATTTTTCTATAACACTATTGGAATTCCACTTGCATGTGGAATACTATATAAATCACTTGGAATATTGCTAAACCCAATGATAGCATCATTAGCAATGAGCTTAAGTTCAATATGTGTTGTAACAAATGCACTAACATTAAGAAAATTTAAGATAAAAGAAGAGGTGAAAAATATGACAAGAACAATATATGTAAAAGGAATGCAATGTGAACATTGTTCAAATGCGGTAAAAAAAGAATTACTAACATTAGAAGAAGTAAATAATGTAGAGGTAGACTTAAAAACAGGAAGAGTAGATTTAGAGTTATCGAAGGATATAGATAATGAAGTATTAAAGAAAAAAATAGAAGAAGTAGGATACGAAATAAATGAGTAATATAGAGTTATTATCACCAGCAGGGGACTTTGAGTGCTTGGTTTCAGCAGTACAAAATGGAGCAAATGCAGTATATTTTGGACTAGATAAATTTAATGCAAGAGTTAATGGTAGAAATTTTGAAGATGAAGAGCTAGTAAAGGCAATTAAATATGCAAAACTTCGCAATGTAAAAACACATTTAACATTAAATATATTAATAAAAAACAAGGAATTTGAAGAAGCCTTAAAACTAGTAGAATTTGCATACAATAGTGGAATAGATGCAGTAATTGTGCAAGATTTAGGCCTAGCTAAAAAAATAATGGAACTATTTCCAAAGCTTGAGGTTCATAGCAGTACTCAAATGACAATATACAATTTAGACGGAGTAAAAGAGATAGAAAAACTAGGCTACTCAAGATGTGTGCTTGCTCGTGAACTTTCAATAGTAGAAATAAAAAATATATGTAAAAATACCAATATAGAAATAGAGGTATTTATTCATGGTGCGCTTTGTATTTGCTATTCAGGACAATGCCTAATGAGTAGTTTAATAGGTGGAAGAAGTGGCAACAGAGGCAAATGTGCAGGAACTTGTAGATTACCATATTCATTATTAAAGGATGGACAAGAGCAAGAAAAAGGATATCTTTTAAGCTCAAAAGATGTATGTACATTAGATATTTTACCAGAATTAATAGAAGCAGGAGTAAAGTCGTTAAAAATAGAAGGCAGAATGAAATCAAAAGAATATGTTGGAATAGTAACAAGCATTTATAGAAAATATATTGATTTAGCAGAAAGTAACCAAGAATATTTGGTAGACGAAAAAGATAGGGAAATGCTAATGCAAATATTCAATAGAGGTGGATTCAGCACAGGGTATCTTAAAGGAAAGCTTGGCAAAAATATGATGTATACCAAAAGACCAAACCATATAGGAACTCTTTTAGGAGAGGTAATATCATATAATCCAAATAAGGGACATGTAAAAATAAAATTATGCAAAGAGCTGGATTTAGGAGACAGTATAGCAATAGGAGATTCGAGTTGTAAAATTTCAGAGCTTATGCAAAAAAATAATAATATAAAAATGGCAAAAACAAATGATATAGTAACAATAGGTAGAATAAAAGGAAAAATAAAGCCAAAAGATAAAGTGTATAAAACTGTATCTATAAAACTAAACCAAGAAATGGATCAGAAAATAGGCAAAGAAAATATAAAAAGAAAAGTAAATTGCAATATAGAGTTAAAGCAAGATGAAACTATAAAACTAGAACTACAAGATATAGATACAAATATAAGTGTAAAGCTAGAAGAAGATTCTGTTGTAAAAAAAGCAGATAATGCAGGAATAACTAGTAAAAGAATTGAAGAACAATTATCTAAAACAGGAAATACGATTTTTAAAATTGAAAATATTAATATAAAAATGGATGAAAGTATAATTGTTCCAATAAGTAGTTTAAATGAAATAAGAAGAAGAGGGTTAGAAGAGCTAGAACATAAACTATTAGAATCATTTGAAAGAGAGCAAGTTAATTTAAAGTTAGATGTTAAGGAAGAAAAATTCATACCAAAAGAAGAAGTAAAAGTTACATTATGTTTGAATAAAATTAGTAAGGAAATTGATTATGCTAGTCTAAAAAATGTAGACAATGTGTATATACCATTTAAATACTTTTTAGATGAAGATTTAAAAGAAAGCATAGAAAATATATCTAAAAAATTTAGTACATATATACTACTTCCAGCTATAACAAAATCAAATTATGAAAAATTATTGTATGAAAATTTGCCTAAAATAGCAGAAAGAGTAGAAGGTATAGTTATATCAAATTTATCTCAGATATATGAAATAGAAAAGCTTGGAATAAATGGCAAAAAGCTAGTTGCAAATTATACAATGAACATAGAAAATAATTTTACAGTAGAAGAACTAAAAAAACTTGGAGTTTGTAAATATATAGTACCGCCAGAAGCAGAAAAAGAAACAATAAGGGGATTAACAGAAAACATAGAAAAAGAAACAATAGTGTATGGAAGAACTTTATTAATGACGACAGAATATTGTACAATAGGGACACTAAAGAATTGTCCTGCAATGTGTCAAAAAGGAAGATATACTCTAAAAGATAGAATGGGATTTGAGTTTCCGATATATACAGATAGAATAAATTGCAACAATTTAATATATAACTCTAAAATAACATCAATAAGCTATAAAGACTTACAAACAGACTCAATAAAAATAGATATATTAGAAGAAACAAAAGAAGAAATTCAAAGAATTATAGATATACAAAAAAGAGGAGAAAGACTAGAAGGACAAGATTACACAAATGGAAACTTGAATAGAGAGATTTAAAACTTGTCAAAAAGTATTTGCAAAAGATAAATTTATGGTATAATAAAAAAGAAATAGGAAGCCACAAAAATGTGGTTGCCATCAGTTAGTGAATAAAAATCACATCTCTAATAGCGAGCAGAGATGTGATTTTGCTTTATTTGCTAATAATTATAGACAAAACTATAATTAAGGTAAATGCTATAATAGTAGTTATAATCCAAGCTGCAAAAAGTAATACAATAATATGTAACATTGTTTGTTCTATCATTAGCATCACCTCCTTATCTTTATACAAATTTGAAGATATAAGATTTATTCATATAAATAATATTGCAACATGGTAAACTTTTGTTAAAAAGTATTTGCAAAAGACAAAAGCAAAGATAGCTACTGATACTAAACAAGAATAATTATAATAAAAAAAGCCAAAATAAATATGGTGATTTATATGAGCATTTCTTGGTTAAAAGCTTCAAGTGATAGAAAAAGTTTTAAAATATTTGAAAGCTTTGGAATGGATGTATATAAAATAAATGATTTAGAAAAAACAGACGAAAAAATAAGAGAACTAGTAGATAAAAACTATACAACTATTGTAGTTTCAAACGAAGTAGCAAGTTTTTCAGAAGATATTATAAAAAAATACAACAGAATAGAAAACGTAAATATAATTATTGCACCAGGTCATAATAAAGATAATTACACATAAAATTAGATAAGCAAATTGGAATTTGTAAAATATAAATCAGGAGTAATTTATGGCTTTTAAAGAAGAAATATATAACAACTTTGTGTGTGATTTTAGCAATAATCTAAGACAAAAAATTCAAGGTACAGAAATCTCAAAACTTGTTTTTTTGTGTATTGGAACAAATAGGGTAATTGGGGACTGCTTTGGACCATTGGTTGGGAGTAAACTAAAGCATTTTTTTATACATGAAGAAGGCATAGAGGTTATTGGAGATATAGAAAACATTGTTTCTTTTCAAAATGTAACAGGAATTATAAAAAAACTAAAAAATGAGAATTCTTTTGTAATAGCAATTGATGCTGCCTTATCCTGCAATAGCAATAGAATAGGTAAAATAATTGTAAATCAAAATAAAATGAATGTAGGGAATTCTATGAATAAAAAACAACTAT
>ERZ773136.119-NODE-119-length-89569-cov-7.422682_pt1 | contig 89569 bp, 67 predicted proteins | sample MGYA00580855_ERZ773136 | MGnify/ENA primary metagenome ERZ773136 (study PRJEB29015, sample SAMEA2737860) | human gut metagenome | biome: human gut; feature: human-associated habitat; material: faeces | place: China | collected 2012 ... | reverse complement strand
GACGCAAGATTTTGCGTCTCACGACCTACCCATACCAATATGTAATATCAATAACATATCTCCCGTCAGCGCATTCCTTGCTCGTGAGACGCAAAATTTTGCGTCTCTACAGGCTGGCGCCATTGTATTTATCTTCTGTAATGTGCTTTCTTTTCCTCTCATTTGCATTATCTTTGCATAAGCTAAGCTGCATTCGGGAAATTGAAAACAAGTTTTCTTTTCCTCTCATTTGCATTATCTTTGCACCATATTTATATACATATGATAAATCTTATACGTCTGTTTTTCCTCTTCGCCGTCACACTCCTGCCTTGCCGTCTGTGGTGTGCCGGCATGCCGGCATCCCTCGCGGAGCGCATTGACTCCATCCTTTCGGGCAGGCGGATGACCGTCGGAGTGTCGGCTGAATGCGGTGACTTCAGTTATGTAAGGAACGCGCGGGTGCGCTTTCCGCTCATGAGCGTGTTCAAGGTACATGTCGCCATGAAGGTGCTTGCCGACATGTCGGCAAGCGGCACAAGCCTCGACACCGTGGTGCATGTTGAGAGAGCCATGCTGCGTGAGAACACTTACAGTCCGCTGAGGGACGCCCGTCCGTCGGGAGACGTCGACATCACGCTAGCCGGACTGATGAGATACAGCGTGGCGGAAAGCGACAACAACGCCTGCGACATACTCATACGCATGGCGGGCGGAATAGGACAGGTCGACCGTTATGTGCGCTCGCTCGGTGTGGACGGCTTCCGCCTGATGCACGATGAGGACGCCATGCACCGCGACATCACCCGCTGCTACGACAACTGGAGCACCCCGGAGGCTATGACACGGCTCATGAAAATCGTCTTCGAAGGCTCCGCACCGCTCTACGCGCCTCTGCGGAGCATGATGGCAGCCACCGTGACGGGTGCTGACAAGATACGTGCCGGAGTGCCTGAAAGCCTTCCCGTAGCCCACAAGACGGGCAGCTCCGACCGCATGGCAGGCATAAAGACCGGTGACAACGATGTCGCCGTGGTGCGCATGCCGTCGGGACGCAACTGCTACATCACCGTCTTCATAAAAGATTCCGCCGAGACCGACGCTGTCAATGCAGCCGTCATAGCCGCCGTGGCGCGTGAGATAGTTGAGGAGGTGACGGCGCGCGGACTCTGATGCCGGTCTGCCTGCGGACGGTCCGTTGCCTTTCCGCCATGCCGCCTCAGTTGCTTAGCATGGACGGACATGCTGTGGCTGAAGTAAAAAATTTTGACAGTCTGAAAGCTGTAAAACAGAAATGGCATCGCGGAGTCTGTCCGGAAGATATGCCGTTTTTGTTGTTCCATATCTCCGTTTCTTTCGTATGATGAGCCTGAAAAAGGTTTTCCGACGGGCGAAACCCGCTTTTCCGGTGTACGGAAGAGGCTCTGTCGGCATCCGGAAAAGCCTTTCCTGTGGTGTCAAAAAGGCTCTTCCGTCTGCCCGAACGGGCTTTTCCGCACGAGGATAAATCCTTTTTTATTTGATTGTATCGCGTAAGCGGCTGGCAGACAGAGAGATACCAAAACCGTGCAAAACTCGCGTATTCGTGTCGGGAATTGCTCCTGCACGCTTCCGCACCGTTCTCGCGGAGTTGACGTTCCACCGTTGTTCCTCCCCAATGTTTGTTTCTACGCCAATACAAAACCCCTTCATTGCCCTGCTTCATCCCCTTGCCGTCGTGTCTGCATGGGATTCCCTGGCGGTGCGTTTTTACGCTTACGGTCGCGCACAGGCTGTTTCCCGTCATGTCATGCCGTCGGTTCCGGAGCCTTTTATGGCAGAATAAACATAACCGGAGCGTTTTTCCGGCATTTTTATTATATAAATATTGTGTGATTTACAATATGTTATAAAATACCGGTTTTTACTTACATATATTGTAATATCGGTGCCTTGGATTGCTGCTATGTTATAAATCGTAAGATGGCTTTATTTTTTTTGATTATCAGTACGGTCTTTCCTGTCATTCTGAAAGGAAATTATTACTTTTGCAGGACAAAGTAAATGATTTGTGATAAATATATTTCATAAGGAAAGAATTATAGGATAAAACGATAACTTTTGATAATATGACAATGTCGGAAAGAACCGGATTATATGACGCATCACACGAACACGATGCGTGCGGAGTGGGTATGATAGTGGACATACACGGCAACAAGTCGCACGAACTGGTGGACTCGGCTCTCAAAGTGCTCGAGAACATGAAGCACCGGGGTGCCGAAGGGGCTGACAACAAGACCGGCGACGGTGCCGGCATCATGCTTCAGATACCCCACGAGTTCATCCTCCTGCAGGGCATTCCCGTGCCGGAGAAGGGCAAGTACGGCACGGGTCTGGTGTTCCTTCCCAAGGACCCGGACCTTCAGGCGGGCATGCTCAGCATAATGATAGAGGAGATTGAGCGCGAGGGACTCACTCTGATGCACCTCCGCAGCGTGCCCGTCAACTCGTCGGTGCTCGGCAAGGACGCGCTCGCCACGGAGCCAGACATCAGGCAGGTGTTCATAACGGGGGCGGCGGACACTGCCACCTTCGACCGCACCCTGTACATCATACGCAAGCGCATCGAGCGTCGCATCACGCACAAGGACTTCTACATCGTGTCGCTCTCGAGCAAGAACATCGTCTACAAGGGCATGCTCTCGTCGGTGCAGGTGCGCGAATATTTCCCCGACCTCACCCAACCTTATTTCACGAGCGGCATAGCCGTGGTGCACTCGCGCTTCAGCACCAACACGTTTCCCACGTGGAGCCTTGCCCAACCGTTCCGTCTGCTCGCGCACAACGGTGAGATAAACACCATCAGGGGCAACCGCGCGTGGATGGAGGCGCGCGAGAGTGTGCTCTCCACTCCGGCTCTTGGCGATGTCAGAGGCATACGTCCCGTCATACAGCCGGGCATGAGCGACAGTGCCTCGCTCGACAATGTGCTTGAGTTCTTCGTCATGTCGGGACTCAGTCTGCCCCATGCCATGGCGATGCTCATACCCGAGTCGTTCAACGACAAGAACCCGATCAGCGAGGACCTGAAGGCGTTCTACGAGTACCACTCCATCCTCATGGAGCCGTGGGACGGTCCGGCGGCGCTCCTCTTCAGCGACGGTCGCTATGCCGGTGGCATGCTCGACCGCAACGGTCTGCGCCCGGCGCGCTATCTCATAACGCGCAACGGCATGATGGTTGTGGCGAGCGAGGCTGGCGTCATAGGCTTCGAGCCTGCCGACATAAAGGAGAAAGGACGCCTCCAGCCGGGCAAGATTCTGCTCGTGGACACGCAGGAGGGCAGGATATACTACGACGGGGAACTGAAGGAGAGTCTCGCTTCTATGAAGCCCTACAGGCAGTGGCTGTCAGCCAACCGCATTGAGCTGGACGCCCTGCGCAGCGGACGCAAGGCGCAGAACAGCGTGGACGACTACGCCAGAAAGCTGAGGGCGTTCGGATATACGCGCGAGGACGTGGAGCTTGTCATACAGCCTATGTGTGTCAACGGCTCCGAGCCGACTGCCTCCATGGGCAATGACACGCCGCTCGCAGTGCTGTCCGACCGTCCCCAACTGCTCTTCAACTACTTCCGGCAGCAGTTCGCCCAGGTCACCAATCCGCCCATTGACCCCATCCGCGAGGAACTTGTCATGTCGCTCACGGAGTACATCGGTGCGGTGGGCATGAACATCCTGCTGCCCGACGAGTCGCACTGCAAGATGGTGAGACTGCCTCACCCCGTGCTCACAAACACCCAGCTCGACATCCTCTGCAACATACGCTACAAGGGATTCAACACCGTTAAGCTGTCGGCTGTATTCAGTCCGGAGGGCGGAAAAGCCTCCCTGCACGCCGCGCTCGGCAGTCTGTGCCGTCAGGCGGAGGCGTCGGTGGACGAGGGGGCTAACTATATCATACTCTCCGACCGCGCCGTGGACGCCTCGCATGCAGCCATCCCGTCGCTCCTTGCGGTAAGTGCCGTGCACCATCACCTCATATCCGTGCAGAAGAGAGTGCAGACCGCGCTCATCGTGGAGAGCGGTGAGATACGCGAGGTGATGCATGCCGCCCTGCTGCTTGGCTACGGGGCGAGTGCCATCAATCCCTATATGGCGTTCGCTGTGACCGACTCTCTGGTGAGAAGCAACGCCATACAGCTCGACTACGACACTGCTGAGAAGAACTACGTCAAGGCTCTCTGCAAGGGATTATACAAGATAATGAGCAAGATGGGCATAAGTACCATCCGCTCTTATCGTGGTGCCAAGATATTCGAAGCGGTGGGAGTGGGAGCCGAACTGCTGCACGACTGCTTCGGAACGGATGTCTCCACCATCGGCGGAATAGGCTTGGAGGAGATAGCGCGCGACTATGCGGCGTTCCACAACGACGGGTTCGGCTCTGCCGCTGTGTCGGGCTTGCTGCCTCACATCGGACTTTTCTCCTATCGCAAGGACGGGGTGAGGCATGCGTGGAACCCTGAGACCATCTCCGCCTTGCAGCTTGCCACGCGGCTGGGGAGCTATAAGAAGTTCAAGGAGTTCACTTCTCTTGCCGACCGGAAGGACGGTGAGATATTCCTCCGCGACTTCTTCGACTTCAAGACCAGTCCCATCCCGATAGACAGTGTGGAGCCGGTGGAGGACATAGTGCGCCGTTTCGTGACCGGGGCGATGTCGTTCGGAGCCATCAGCAAGGAGGCTCACGAGGCTCTCGCGCTTGCTATGAACGAGCTGGGAACGCGCAGCAACACCGGCGAGGGAGGCGAGGACAGCAGCCGTTTTCACGGTTCGTCGGAAGGCATATCGCTCAACAGCAGGACAAAACAGGTGGCGTCGGGACGTTTCGGAGTGACTGCCGAATATCTTGTCAATGCCGACGAGATACAGATAAAGGTGGCGCAGGGTGCCAAACCGGGCGAGGGAGGACAGCTGCCCGGCTTCAAGGTGGACGGGATAATAGCCCGTACGCGCCACTCCATACCCGGAATCTCGCTCATATCTCCGCCTCCCCATCACGACATATACTCCATCGAGGACCTCGCGCAGCTCATTTTCGACCTTAAGAATGTCAATCCCAAGGCACGGATAAGCGTGAAGCTCGTGGCGGAAAGCGGAGTGGGAACCATCGCGGCAGGCGTTGCCAAGGCGAAGGCTGACCTCATCGTCATCTCAGGAGCGGAGGGTGGAACGGGTGCCTCGCCCGCTTCATCGATGCGCTATGCCGGTGTTCCGCCGGAGATAGGGCTCAGCGAGACACAGCAGACGCTTGTCCTCAACGGTCTGCGCGGGCAGGTGCGCCTGCAGGCGGACGGTCAGCTGAAGACCGGACGCGACATTATAAGCATGGCGTTGCTCGGTGCCGACGAGTTCGGATTCGGCACTTCGGCGCTCATTGTGCTCGGTTGTGTGATGATGAGGAAGTGTCACACCAACATGTGTCCGGTGGGAGTGGCTACTCAGGATGAGCGTCTGCGCGCGCATTTCCGCGGTCATTACAAGTTCGTCGTGAACTATTTCAGGTTCCTCGCGCAGGAAGTGAGGGAGTATCTTGCGCAGATGGGATTCACCAGACTCGACGACATAGTGGGCAGGACAGACCTTATCGTGCTGAAGAACACCGAAGGACACGGCAGGGCTTCGCTGCTCGACTTCAGCCGTATGCTGCATATGGTTGACAACGGAGCAGCCATCCGCCACACGGGAGAGCAGCGGCACGACATCGGAAGCGTGATGGACGTCGGCATGATTGCCGCAGCGCGCGACGCCATAGAGAACGGCAGGGAGGTGTCGCTCGACTATGCCATCGCCAACACCGACCGTTCTGTCGGTGCGATGCTGTCGGGAGCGGTCGCCGCGAGATACGGCAACGACGGACTGCCCGAGCATTCCATCAACGTCAGATTCAAAGGCTCGGCGGGTCAGAGCTTCGGTGCGTTCCTCGCGCACGGCATAAGTTTCCGCCTCGAAGGTGAGGCAAACGACTATCTGGGCAAGGGTCTGAGCGGCGGACTCATATCTGTACGTCCGCCCATAAGGTCGAACTTCGACGCCGGAAAGAACACCATCGCAGGCAACACGCTGCTCTACGGAGCCACGGGAGGACAGGTCTACATCAACGGTTGCGTGGGCGAGAGGTTCGCGGTGCGCAACTCCGGTGCCGTGGCAGTGGTGGAAGGCGTGGGCGACCACTGCTGCGAGTACATGACGGGAGGCAGGGTCGTGGTGCTCGGAAAGACCGGACGCAACTTCGCCGCGGGCATGAGCGGCGGCGTGGCATACGTCTGGGACCGCGACCGCACGTTCGACTACTTCTGCAATATGGAGATGGTGGAGCTGTCGCTGCTCGAGAGTTCCACCGCGAGAAAGGAGCTTCACGAGCTCATCAGACAGCATTATCTGTACACATGCTCACCCTTGGCGCGCACCATGCTTGACGACTGGAACCGCTATGCCGACGAGTTCATACAGGTGACACCTATCGAATACAAGCGCGTACTTGCCGAAGAGCAGATGCGGAAGCTGCAACAGAAGATAGCGGACGTGCAGAGAGATTATTAAACAGAGTCAAAACATTATCACAGAAACATATATGGGAAACCCTAAAGCATTTCTCACCATACCACGGCAGGAGGCGGGCTACCGTCCGGTGCACGACAGGATAAGCGACTACGGTGAGGTGGAACAGACGTTGAACACGAGTGAACGCAAGCTGCAGGCGTCGCGCTGCATGGACTGCGGAGTGCCTTTCTGCCATTGGGCGTGCCCCTTGGGCAACCGTCCTCCGGAGTTTCAGGACGCACTGTATAAGGGCAAGTGGCGCGAGGCTTACGAGATACTGACCGCCACAAACGACTTTCCTGAGTTCACCGGACGCATCTGTCCGGCGCTCTGCGAGAAGAGTTGCGTGCTCAAACTGGCAATCGACGCCCCCGTGACGATAAGGGAGGACGAGGCTGCCATAATAGAGGCGGCGTTCAGGGAAGGATATGTGCAGCCGCACAAGTATGGGCGCAACGGCATGAAGGTCGGCATAGTGGGCTCCGGACCGGCAGGGCTTGCCGCCGCAAACCGCCTCAACGCCATGGGCTATGAGGTGACGGTGTTTGAGAAGGATGAGTATGTGGGCGGACTGTTGCGCTTCGGCATACCCAACTTCAAGCTCAACAAGGCTGTCATCGACCGCCGCATCAGCATCATGGAAGCCGAGGGCGTGAGGTTCTGCGTGAACACTCCGATAGACACCCAGGACCTTCCTGACGGCTTCGACGCATGGTGTCTGTGCACAGGAACGCCGCAGGCGCGCGACCTTGACATTCCCGGGCGCGAGCTGAAGGGCATACACTTCGCACTGGAGATGCTCTCGCAGCAGAATAGGGTGCTTGCCGGACAGACCTTCGAGGGCGACAGCCGCATAAGTGCAAAGGGCAAACGGGTGCTCGTGATAGGCGGAGGCGACACGGGCAGCGACTGCATCGGCACGAGCAACAGGCAGGGTGCGGTGTCGGTGATGCAGATAGAGATAATGCCGAAACCGCCGGTAGGGCACAATCCGGCTACTCCATGGCCGCAGTGGCAGCAGGTGCTGAAGACCAGCTCGAGCCACGAGGAGGGCTGCGAACGCCGCTGGTGTCTTGCCTCGACACGCTTCGTCGGGACGGAGGACGGACGGGTGAGCGGTGTGGAAGTGGAGGAGGTGGAGTGGACTCCTGCCTCCGACGGCGGACGCCCGGTGATGAGACCCACGGGCAAGAAGGAAATGATAGACGCCGACATGGTGCTTCTGGCAATGGGATTCCTCAGACCGCAGCATCCCGAATATGCCGACAACGTGTTTGTGGCGGGCGACGCGGCTACAGGAGCAAGCCTCGTGGTGAGATGCATAACGGGCGGACGGAAAGCCGCTCAGGACATAGATAATTATCTTAAAAAGCTATAGCGTATGTGTGGAATAACTGCCATATTTGACATAAAGGGCGACGTGGGCGCGCTGAGGACAAAGGCTCTCGGCATGTCGAGGAAGATAAGGCACCGCGGACCTGACTGGAGCGGCATCTGGTGCGGACGGTCTGCCATACTGTGTCATGAACGGTTGTCGATCGTCGACCCGCAAAGCGGCGGACAGCCGCTGTTCTCTCCCGACAGAAAACAGATTCTCGCGGTGAACGGGGAGATATACAACCACAGCGAGATACGTGCCCGCTATGCCGGAAAATACGCTTTCGGCACGGGCAGCGACTGTGAGGTGATACTCGCGCTCTACCGCGACAAGGGCGTGGACTTCATCGAGGAACTGAACGGAATATTCGCTTTCGCGCTCTATGATGAGGAGAGGGACGAGTATCTCATCGCACGCGACGCTATCGGGGTGATACCGCTTTACATCGGCAAAGACAGCGAGGGGCGCGTCTGCTGCGCCAGTGAGCTGAAGGCTCTCGAGGGTGTGTGCGAGAGCTACGAGCCCTTCCTGCCAGGACACTATTACTGGAGCCGCGAGGGGAAGATGAGACGCTGGTACAGGAGAGAGTGGACGGAATATGACAATGTGAGGCTCAACTACACTCCGGAGGCGGTGAACCATACGCGCGTCGCGCCAGGGGAGGATGCCGTCAAAAGGCAGACCGCAGACCTGCGCGAGGCTCTCGACAGTGCGGTGAGGCGGCAGCTGATGAGCGACGTGCCCTACGGCGTGCTGCTCTCGGGCGGTCTCGACAGCTCGGTCATATCGGCTCTGGCAAAGAAATACGCCGCGCGCCGCATAGAGACGGGCGGGCGCAACGCAGCATGGTGGCCGCAGCTGCACAGCTTCGCGGTGGGACTGAAGGGCTCGCCCGACCTTGAGAAGGCGCGCGAAGTGGCTCTTCACATAGGCACGGTGCACCATGAGATAAACTACACAATAGAGGAAGGGCTTGACGCCTTGCGCGATGTGATATACTACATCGAGACATACGACGTCACCACAGTGCGCGCCTCCACCCCCATGTATCTGCTCGCGAGGGTGATAAAGAGCATGGGCATAAAGATGGTGCTTAGCGGAGAGGGAGCCGACGAGGTGTTCGGCGGATACCTCTATTTCCATAAGGCGCCCGACGCACGGGCTTTCCACGAGGAGACGGTGCGCAAACTCTCGAAGCTGTATCTGTATGACTGCCTGCGCGCCAACAAGTCTCTGTCGGCGTGGGGAGTGGAGGGCAGGGTGCCGTTTCTTGACAAGGAGTTTCTCGACACGGCTATGCGGCTCAACCCTTCGGTGAAGATGTGCCCCGGCAAAACCATCGAGAAGAAGATTGTGAGAGACGCTTTCTGCGACCTGCTGCCCGAAAGTGTGGCGTGGAGACAGAAGGAACAGTTCAGCGACGGGGTGGGCTACAGCTGGATAGACACGCTGAAGGACGTCACGTCGAAGGCTGTGAGCGACGGGCAGATGGCGCGCGCGGCGGAGCGTTTCCCCGTAAACACTCCGATGAACAAGGAGGAATACTACTACCGCAGCATATTCGAGGAGTATTTTCCGAGCGAGAGTGCCGCCCGCAGCGTGCCCAGCGTGCCGAGCGTGGCGTGCTCCACAGCTGAGGCTCTTGCGTGGGACGACTCGTTCGCAGGCGTAAACGAGCCGAGCGGAAGAGCCGTGAGCGGCGTGCATGAGGACGCTTATTAGAGGTTATCCTCCGCGCGGCTGATTGTTTGTTTTGTGATACATCAATAGTTGTCTGTCCTGTACGTGACTGTCATCGGAGGCATGTTCCGGTGCGGCTCGGACAGGACTTTTTCTGTAAACTGACGTGTGCGGGCGGAGAAAGAGATTCTGCATAAATATACGGAACACACCGTGGCGTCGTGAATAAATATTCACCGTAGCTTGAAAATACCGCCGTTTTTCTGTCCTGACGACTCTTCGGGCGCAAATACGCGAGTTTTCAGCGTTTTGCATACGTCATTGACAATCAGCCATTTGCATCATCCCAATAATCCGTACCGCCCATTCCGCCTCTCCAAAGAGCCTCTTTCGCATCCTCAAAGAGCCTCTTTCACACCCCCAAAGAGCCCATCCCATCCCCTCAAAAACCCTCTTCCGAACCACCAAAAACCCTTTCCCGCGCCTCCAAACCCCGTCCCGTGTCCTCAAAAAGCCCGTTCCGCACCCCTCACCCCCTCATTTTCTCACCTTCTCACCCTTTCTCACTTTCTCCCCATCTCCCCTTTTCCAGTTTTCCGTTGTCAAATTTTTTTACCATGAAAATGAATGTTTATGCATTTTCAGGAGCATATCCGTTGGGTGATGATTGGCTGTCATGATTATTTATTGTTCCATTATTCTTTAGGCAATGTCACTTCCCGGTTTTGCGGAATACGCGGCGGGTTTGTTCATGACAAGGCTTCATACAGGATGAGGACGGGTGTGCGGATGAGGAACGGAGGGCGTACAGCGGTGTGCGGATGAGTGTATGGCATTCTGAAAGCGTGTCGGTGTATGAAGAAAAGGATTTCATTTACATACCGCGACAGGCGGAACGGACTGACGGAAAATAAAAACCGGACTGCCTCGCGGCAGCCCGGAATCACTTGTTGAATAACTAACAATGAAGGAATCTTTATTTACCGGATAAATAACAACTCTCTGTATTTGGGCAGAGTCCACATCTGGTCGTCCACGATAAGCTCCAGTTTGTCTATGTGGTAGCGTATCTGCTCGAGCATCGGAGCGATGGTGTCGTGATAGGCTATGGCTTTCTCGCGCACGTTGTCAATTCTGTTCGCCACCTTGCGAGCCTCCACCATGTCGTCCACATGCTTCTTTATGTATGCCGTGCGTTCGGCGATCTCACGGATGAGAGAGATGTTTTCAGCCGACATTCCCTCAGCCTCAGAGGCGTCGAACAGCTCTTTCAGTCTGTAGACATTGTTGATGAGCATGCTCTGGTAGTGCGTGGCTACGGGCACGATGTGGTTCATGGCGAGGTCGCCGAGCACCCGCGCCTCTATCTGTATCTTCTTGGTGTAGGTCTCCCATTTCACCTCGTTGCGCGCCTCCAGCTCCACTTTGGTCATCACGCCTGTGGAGGTGAACATCCTGACGCTGCTTTCCGAGAGGTAGTTGTCGAATATCACGGGGCATGATGTCTCGCAGTCGAGCCCGCGTCTGGCTGCTTCCGCCTTCCACTCCTCGCTGTATCCGTTGCCGTCGAAACGTATGGGCTTGCATGTCTTTATGTATCTTCTGAGCACCTGAAGGATGGCTGTCTCCTTCGATACGTCGTCAGACATCGCCTCGTCCACGTCGTGCTTGAAGTCGGTGAGCTGCTCTGCCATGGCGGTGTTGAGCGCGATCATCGCGCTGGCACAGTTGGCTTCCGACCCTACGGCACGGAATTCGAACCTGTTGCCTGTGAAGGCGAAGGGCGACGTACGGTTGCGGTCGGTGTTGTCGATGAGCAGTTCGGGTATCTGTGGGATGTCGAGCTTCATGCCGTGCTTGCCTACCAGAACACCCATGTCCTCGTCGGTGCTCACCTCAAGATGGTCGAGCACCTGACTGAGCTGTGTGCCGAGAAACGACGATATGATGGCTGGCGGCGCCTCGTTGGCTCCCAGACGGTGGGCGTTTGTCGCGCTCATGATGCTCGCCTTGAGCAGTCCGTTGTGACGGTAGACAGCCATCAGCGTGTTGACGATGAATGTGATGAAGCGCAGGTTTTCCTCAGCCGTCTTTCCCGGAGCCATGAGGGCGGTGCCGTTGTCAGTCCCGAGCGACCAGTTGTTGTGCTTTCCGGAGCCGTTTATGCCCTTGAAGGGCTTTTCGTGGAGCAGCACTCTGAAGCCATGGGCGCGCGCCACCTTGCGCATGAGCGACATTATGAGCATGTTGTGGTCCACCGCCAGATTGCACTCCTCGTATATCGGGGCAAGCTCAAACTGGTTCGGTGCCACCTCGTTGTGGCGTGTCTTCACCGGTATTCCCAGTTCGAGAGCCTGTATCTCGAGGTCTTTCATGAACGCGGCGACACGTATCGGGATGGCGCCGAAGTAATGATCCTCGAGCTGCTGGTTCTTCGACGCCTCATGCCCCATGAGCGTCCGTCCGGTGAGAAGCAGGTCAGGGCGCGCCGCATAGAGTCCCTCGTCCACCAGAAAATACTCCTGCTCCCATCCGAGATAGGAAAACACCTTCTTCACTGAGGGGTCGAAGTAGTGGCATACGTCCACCGCCGCCTTGTTCATAGCGCGGAGAGCCTTTAGAAGAGGCGTCTTGTAGTCGAGCGACTCGCCTGTGTATGATATGAATATGGTGGGTATGCAGAGCGTGTCGTCCACCACGAAGACGGGCGACGAAGGGTCCCACGCGCTGTAGCCGCGCGCCTCGAACGTGTTGCGTATGCCTCCGTTGGGGAACGACGAGGCGTCGGGCTCCTGCTGCACGAGCAGTTTTCCGGAGAACTCCTCCATCATTCCGCCCTTGCCGTTGTGCTCCACGAAGGCGTCATGTTTCTCTGCCGTGCCCTCCGTGAGAGGCTGGAACCAGTGGGTGTAGTGGGTCGCTCCGAGTTCCATAGCCCACCGTTTCATGCCCGACGCCACCTCGTCGGCGATGCCGCCATCGAGTGCCGCGCCGTTGTCTATCACGTCCACGAGCTTGGCGAACACGTCGCCCGGGAGATATTTGAACATCTTCTCGCGATTGAACACGTATTTTCCGAAATATTCACTCGGTCTTTCCTCCGGTATTGGAAATTCCCTGGCTTTGGTCTGAAAAGCCTTTTCAACTACTCTGAATCTTAAACTCGACATAATTGTTGTGTTGTTTTTGTTGGTTGTTGTTATTTATCTTTTTTTGTAATAAGCTGCTTATAAGCAGATGTTACAAATTAATTGCCATCATATTGTGTGCTGCATACTACATGTCGTACGCCGCCTCACCGTGCTCGTAGACATCGAGTCCTTCCTCCTCGACGCGTCTCATGACCCTTATACCGCACACTGCGTCGGTGATACGGAATATGACGAACGTCATCACCGCGCTGAAGACGACTGATATGAGTGTCGTGGCTGTCTGCACCCAGAGCTGGTGCCAGTCGCCGTAGAGCGCGCCCTGGACACCGTCGTCACCCGTCACGGCTCTCGTGGCGAACACCCCCGTGAGCACCGAACCGACCATTCCGCCCATGCCGTGAACGCCGAATGCGTCGAGAGCGTCGTCATATCCGAACTTCGGTTTCACCACAGCCACCATCCAGAAACATACGAGTGAGGCGACGAGTCCGATGCATATGGCTCCCGGAATGTCTGCCGTGCCGGCGGCGGGTGTTATCGCCACAAGTCCGGCGACGGCTCCGGTGCACGCCCCTACGGTGGTGGGCTTCCTGTTGACAATCCAGTCTACGGTCATCCACGAGACTGCCGCGACGCACGTCGCTATGTGTGTCACGAGGAAAGCGTTGGCTGCCAGTCCGTCGGCTGCGAGTCCGCTGCCGGCGTTGAAACCGAACCATCCGAGCCAGAGAAGTGCCGTTCCGATGAACACGAACGGTATGTTGTGGGGCGTGATGGGCTTTCCCGGTCGGTAGTCATTGCGGCGTCCCACGAGCAGAGCCATCACAAGAGCCGACACTCCGGCGTTGATGTGCACCACGGTACCGCCCGCGAAGTCGATGGCTCCCATCTCCATGAGGAATCCTCCGCCCCATACCCAGTGCGCCATCGGCATGTATACGAACACGCTCCACAGTATTGTGAACATCAGGAAGCCCGAGAACTTCACGCGCTCGGCGAATGCTCCGAGGATGAGGGCGGGCGTTATGACGGCGAACATGCACTGGAACATGACGAAGAGCAGTTCGGGTATGCCGCCCGTAGTGATGGTGTCGAGGCTTATGCCTTTGAGCATCACCTTGTCGAATCCGCCTATGCCATAGCGGAAAAGGTTTCCGTCGAATCCTGATCCGAACGCGAGGCTGTAGCCGAAGACAACCCATATGATGCTGATAACGGCTACTATGGAGAGGCTCTGCATTATAACGCTGAGCATGTTTTTCCTTCTCACGAGTCCGCCATAGAACAGGGCGATGCCCGGAATGGTCATCATCAGCACAAGAACGGTTGCCATGATGAGCCATGCTGTGTTTCCTGAATTGAGTGATATTGCTGTTGTCATGATGTCGTTCAATTTATTATTGTTGTTGTCTTATGCTTTCTTCTCTCTCATCTGCCGCTATTTCTCGTGCTCGGCGTTGTAGAGCGCGATGTCGCCACGCTCTCCCGTGCGTATGCGTATGGCGTCTTCCACGGGTATGACGAATATGCGTCCGTCGCCTATCTCGCCCGTATATGCCGCCTTCATGACCGCCTGAATGGTCTTCTCCACGTTTTTCTCTCTCACGACAATGGATATGAGGATGCGCTCAATGGAGCTTGTGTCGTATGCCACTCCGCGGTAGATGCGCGCCTCGCGTGTCTTTCCCACACCTCTTACTTCATAGTATGAGAACCATTCAATGTCCGCCTCAAGCAGCGCTTCCTTAACATCGTCAAACCGGGTGCGGCGGATGATTGCTTCAATTTTCTTCATAATGATGTGTCTTTTTATATTATTATATAATGTATGGATGTGTTGCCGGATATCGTTATTGCGTTTCACAGACTCAGACCCACGGTGAAGTATGCGTTCTCGGTAGCGGGATTCCATATCGCCTTTGCCGACAGCGGCAGACCGAAACGTTCGGTCACGCGGATGGTCTTGGACGCCCCGAGGCTTAGCTCGGACACTTCGAAACCGTCACAGCCGTTGTTGTAGAAGGTCGTCTCCCACGGTGTGACACCTATTGTGGCGTTCCAGTCTATGCCGCCGAGCCTGAACGGAGCCGTGGCGGAGACGTAGGAGGAGTATGCTCTCTTGCCGTTTGCGCGTCTGCCGTCGTTCCCTCCGATGTTGGTATGCCAGTTTACAGCCACCACATCGAAGTCGTAGCCGACCTGTGCCTCAAACACATGGAGTGTGGAACGGCTGCCGTAATGGAAATATTTGCCCTCTATCATGCTTCCGCTCTTGAAGTTTGTGCCTTTGCTGAAGCTGTAGTCGGTCAGCGAAATGCTGAATCCTCCTGTGGCATAACCGAGTGTAAGGTCGAACTCTTTGGCGTATTCGCTCTCAAGACTTGCCGAACCCCATGCCGAAAGAGACAGTCCTTTCCATGACAGCGAAGCCGATGGCTGGACACTGAAACCGCCAAGCTCCTGACCGCGCCATATGTATCCGCTCACTATGTCGGCACCTACTGATAATTCGGGTCTGTCCTGCGCGTGTGCCGTCTGCACGGTCGCAATAAATGATAACAGCAGGAATGTGGTCTCTTTTAAACGGTTGTTCATCATACTTTTGCCTTTTAAGTTATTGCATATGTTGTTTCCTGAGTCTCGGTTTGTATGTCTTTATGAAACTAAAATATAATAATAGCTGTCTTTTTGTATCGTTTCCGATGCAAAATTAATAATAAATGAAATTGGAATAATATTTATTCTGACTTTTGGAAAATATAATTCTGTCATCTTACAGTTGCTTTCCCATATGACGGGAACGGCTTTCTGATTGTAACAAAATATCCAATCAGAATGACAAATCGTAAGTTTCGCGTGCGCTGTATGCCGATGGCTGATTGGGAATACGGTCTGTGTTGGCTGTCAGGTATGGGAAAAACGCTGTTTCAGGCGGGGCTGTATATAAAATAAAAAATGCAGGACATCATTACCGACATGATGTCCTGCATGTATGTTGTCGTTATTATAAGGCGGCGGAAGAGGCTGAGCCGGTGTCCCAGTAGGGCGCGTCAGCAGGCTGCGGATGCCGTCATTGGCGTCGCGAGGTGTCCTTACGGTGTAGTGACACACGTCTGAGTGTCGTTGCTTATGGCTACCTTTATCACCCCGTCAAGCCGGTTCTCGAACACGCGGTAAGCCTCATCTATCTGCGAGAGAGCGAACCTGTGGGTGATGAGCGGTGTCGTGTCTATCTTGCCTTCGGCTATAAGGCGCAGTATCTCCTCACAGTCGCAGCCGTCGACACCGCCGGTCTTGAACGTGAGATTCTTTCCGTACATGTCCGGAAGGGGCAATGTCTGCGGATGGTCGTAAAGCGCCACCACCGTGACGATGGCGTTCGGACGCGCGCACTGCCACGCCATGCGGAACGTGTCATCGCTCCCCGCCACCTCAATCACCACATCCGCGCCACCGTGGAGACTGTTTTCCGATACGACAGCGGCGCAGTTTTCCGGACCGGTGACAATCACTCCGGGATAATGGCTGCGCACGAAGGCGGCGCGCTCCCGCGATTTCTCGCACACGATGATGCGTCGCGGGCTCTTCAGCATGACGCACAGCAGGGTGCAGATGCCCGTCGGTCCGGCTCCGATGATGAGCACAGTGTCGTCCGGATCAATCTCCGATATACGCGCAGCCCAGTATCCTGTGGCGAGGATGTCGCCCGTGAAGAGAGCCTGTTCGTCGCTTACGCCGTCGGGTATGCGGTTGAGTCCCTGTCCGGCATGCGGCACACGGACATACTCAGCCTGCCCTCCGTCGATGCGGCAACCGAGAGCCCAGCCTCCGTCGGGGTCCTCGCAGTTGTTCACGTAGCCCTTACGGCAGAAGAAACATTCGCCGCAGAAGGTCTCCACATTCACTGTCACGCGGTCGCCCGGTCTGACGTTCGTCACCTCCGCGCCTGTCTTTTCCACTATGCCCACCATCTCATGACCTACGGTGACGCCCGGTACGGCGCGCGGAACACTGCCGTGCTTTATGTGCAGGTCGCTCGTGCAGATGCTTCCGAGCGTCACCCTCACGATGGCGTCGCGCGGGTCCTGCAGTTCGGGCACGGGTTTTTCTGTCAGTCCGAAGTGCCCTTTTCCGATGTAAGTGTATGCCAGCATTGTGATTGTCTCCTTTCTTTCCTTATACAATATTCAATGTGTGCTTGTGTCGGAACGGCTGCCGTGTCCGTCGTCGAAGGTCTATCCGCAGTCGTCATGGTAGACCATCAGGCGGCTCATACCGCCGTCCACTGTCACGTTCTCGCCGTTTATGAACGAGTTGCGTGTGTCGCACAGAAACTCGGCGACGCGTGCTATGTCGCCGGGCTCGCCAACGCGGCGCGACGGATGCTGTGCTGTGTCGCCATGGCTGTAATGTGGCTGATAGCTGTCGGAGTGCCAGGCACCTGTGTCTATCCATCCCGGTGAGATGGAGTTTACCCTCGCCACGCCGGCAAGACTCACAGCCATGGCGTGTGTCAGTGCGGTGATGCCGCCTTTTGCAGCAGTGTAACTCTCCGTGTCAGCTTGCGACTGGAACGCCCGTGTGGACGATATGTTGACGATGGAACCGAGTCCTTGAAAATGGTCTTTGAACAGGCTGGCGAGCCAGAAAGGTGCAGCCACGCCAACGCGCTGCACATACATGAAGTCATCGTAGGAGCATCCGCCCAGCAATCCGCCATTCATCACACACGCGTTGTTGATGAGGCAGTGTATGCCCTCGGGATGCCTGCTCAGCACCATGGCTGCGAACTTATCCAGCTCTTCCTTCTCCGCCACGTCGCCGGTGTAACCGCTGACATTCCATCCGAGCTCTCTCATTCTTCCGGTCTGTGTTTCTGTAGCCGCGCGGTCGGCGTCGATGAAGTACACCGTGTCGCCTTTCGAGGCGAAAAGCTCGGTTATACATCGTCCTATACCGTTGGCTCCACCTGTCACAACTGTTATTCTGCCCATATGTAAGTATATGTGTTATGTACTGGTTATGAGTATGTTTATTTTTCAAAGATAAAAAATAATTGTCATACCACGTCCTTGTGAGGTATTAAAAATAATGAAGTATTGTTATAAGTAGATTTTATGAATTTACTGATATTATAAAATTAGCCATATGTAATCTGCATTCTTTCTCTATCCCGCGCGCTCTTCCGGAGTCCATTCCAATGTCTCACCGCCCGTGCGGACCGCTACACCATCACTTCGGACCTTGAAGTTCATATACAGAACAACATCCCATCTGATGACAATCAATTCATAACCTACGCTTAACATAATCTGCATCCGTGTGATGTACTGCCTGTTTTCATGGACATAGCCATGCTTTTGGGTGTGTGAATGATGTGCTCCGGCACATGGAAATGACGGTCTATGATGTGTGGAGATGATGTTGCTGTGTGGCGACGTCAGTTTTTCGGCGCGGTCCTGCGGCATCCTCCGAAACTCATCAGCGTGTCGCGCCGCCGACGGTAATACCACAGTCCGATGATGTCAGCCAGTGCCCAGCCTATCGGCACCGACCACCATATGCCGGTGTATCCCACCGACGGGATGGCGGCAAGAGCGTATGCCAGAGCCACGCGGGTGCCGAGCGACACCACGGTGAGTACGACCGACATCGAGGGCAGGGCGACGGCGCGGTAGAGTCCGTAGAGAAGGAACAGCCAGCCGATGCCTACATAGAAGCTGCCTTCGATGCGGAGATACTCCACACCGATGGCTATTATCCCGCCTTCAGCCTCAGACACGAACAGCGACATGAGCCATGGAGACAGCCAGAACACCAGTGCCGATACGGCAAGTGAGAAGAGTGTGGTGACGATGACGGCACTGCGGATGCCGCGCCTTATGCGTCCGGCGCGCCCGGCGCCGAAGTTCTGCGCGATGAACGTTGAGAAGGCGTTGCCGAAATCCTGCACGGGCATGTAGGCGAACGAGTCTATCTTCACCGCGGCGGCGAACGCTGCCATCACCGATGTGCCGAAACTGTTGACCAGACCCTGCACCATCAGTATGCCGAAATTCATGACAGACTGTTGCAGGCATGTGAGAAATGACCATGAGGAGACACGCCTGAGCGACTCCATGTCGGTCTTGCAGTCGGCTCGTGTGAGGTTAAGCTCCGGATAGCACCGGCGTGTGTAAAGGCACAGTCCGGCTGCCGCGACTGTCTGTGCCGCCACTGTGGCAAGCGCGGCGCCCTCCACTCCCATGCCCATCAAGAGGATGAGAGTGAGGTCGAGCGCGATGTTGAGCACCACGGAGACACCGAGGAACACCAGCGGAACGACGGAGTTGCCTATCGCCCGCAGCAGGAACGCGTAGAAATTGTACACGCACACGGGCACCATTCCGCAAAAGGTGACGAACAGATAGTCGTATGTGAGCAGCTCCACCTCGGCTGGTGTCTGCATGAGACGGATTATGGGATTGAGGAAAATGAGTGCCGCCGCGTTGAGGGCGAGCGTCGTTCCGCCTATGATGAGCATCGACGAGTACACGCTGCGGCGCAATGCCTTCAGGTCGCGGGCACCGTAGTGTATGGAGAAAAGCGCGCTGCAGCCCATGCACAGACCGATGAATACGGACGTGACAAACACGATGAGGGCATACGACGAGCCTACGGCTGCCAGCGCGTCGGGACCGAGGACACGACCCACAATGAGTGTGTCGGCTATGTTGTAGCACTGTTGCAGCAGGTTGCCGAGCATCAGCGGCAGTGCGAAACGCAGCATTGTGACGGTGATGCCGCCTTCGGTGAGATTTCCTTTGTCGTATAACCGGCTCATGGAGTAGTTGTGAAAAGACGTACAAAATTACTTCTTATGGGTCAATTATACAAATATCCGCCATGTGATTATATACCTTAATGGCATGGTTTTTTGTATATTTATTTGCGAAATATGCATAAAATCATTACCTTTGTATAAGCTAAGCTGCACTCGGCAGTGTAAGAGCAAGCTCTCACTGCGCTCGTTTGCATTAGCTTTGTATAAGCTTATCTGCACTCGGGAAAGTTAAAGCAAGTTTTCTTTACGCCTGATTGTGTCAGCTGAAAATATAAAAAAAGAGATATCCGATGAACTATACATTATATATAATATGTGGAAAGAGGCGTGACGGCGGGCTTTACAGAGGCACCGACATCAGTCATACCGTGCATGTCCATTGGTTCAGCGGATTCATCTGATTATTCTTCCCGTCTTTTCATATGATTGAGTCGTGCCGCCAGGATGAGGCACGACACTTTATGGCGCCGCCACTGTGACCGGTGCGTCGCGCCGTTGTCGGCATCCTATACATATATTTTTATCAAAACAGAAAACACAAATCATGTTCAGCATAGTATTCACCATGTTGGCAGGTATGCTTATAGGGCATTTCCTGCGTGACGGAAAGAGACTGGAGAAGATAGAGAAGAGCACCTCCGTAACCATCTTCGTGCTGCTCTTCGTGCTTGGTCTTTCAGTAGGCTCAAACAGTGTGATAACATCAAATCTGGGACGTTTCGGATGGCAGGCAGCCGTACTTGCCATACTCGGAATGAGCGGAAGCGTCATCGCCGCGCGCGTTGTGACGCGGCTGTTTTTCAGGAAAGGAGGTGAGAAGGATGAAAAATAGTATGTCTGTTGTGGCTATGTTCGCCGCCGGATGTGTCGCCGGAGCGTATCTTGAAATAGACGCCGACATACACGGCATATCTCTCTGCATACTCTATGCGCTCATGTTGCAGGTGGGAATGGGCATCGGCGGCAACAGGGAACTGCGCGAGAGCCTGAGACATGTCAGCCCGAAGATATTGCTTGTGCCTGTCGCCACCATCACGGGCACGCTGCTTTTCTCTGCCGCCGCGAGTCTTCTGCTGAGCCGCTGGAGCGTGTTCGACTGCATGGCTGTGGGCAGCGGGTTCGCCTACTATTCGCTTTCGTCAATACTGATAACACAGTTCAAGGAACCGTCGGTGGGTATGCAGATAGCCACCGAGCTCGGTACGATAGCCCTGCTGAGCAACATCATGCGCGAGATGATGTCGCTTGTGGCGGCTCCTCTCATACGCCGCTACTTCGGAAAGCTCGCTCCCATCTCCGCCGCAGGGGTTAACTCGATGGATGTGCTGCTGCCTTCCATCACGCGGTATTCTGGTAAGGAGGTGATGCCTGTAGCCATCCTGCACGGCATGCTTGTGGACATGAGTGTGCCGTTCTTCGTGAGTCTGTTCTGCAGCATGTAGGGGTTAAACTCTTACATGCCGTCAGCCGCCGTGGCTGTATTGCTGTCTGACTGTCGTCTCACCATGCTTTTCCCTTACCGCTTCCGCCGTGTCGTATTCCGGTTTTAACCCAGATAGGTCATCAGAACGCCGGTTGTACCTTTAAGATTTATTGTCAGCTCTTCATTCTTCTTCCGTACCGCTGCCGTCATATTGTCTCCTGCTTTTTCCCGGTGTAGCCCTCTACATCTTCTGTAAAGCCGAATACAATCCGGCTGACAGCAGTACGAAATGAGAATGGAAGCCTTATATTCTGTTAGGGTTTAACCTGCTTGAAATGTATATTTATTCATTCCGGAAGTAAAAAATATTGACAACGGAAAACGGGAAAGAGTGAGAGGGGGAGGAAGTGAGAAAGGGTGAGAGGGTGAGAAAGTGAGGGTGTGGGAGTGTGGAAAAGGCTTTTTGAGGACGCGGGACGGGGGTTGGGGGTTCGGGAAAGGTTTTTTGGTGGTGTGGAAGAGGCTTTTTGAGGGTGTGGAATGGGCTTTTTGAGGGTGTGGAAGAGGCTCTTTGGCGAGGCGAAAGAGGCTCTTTGGCGAGGCGGAATGGGCGGTACGGATTGTCGGGATGGTGCAAATGGCTGATTGTCAATGATGTATGTGAAACGCTGAAAACTCGCGTATTTGCGCCCGAAGAGTCGTCAGGACAGAAAAACGGCGGTATTTTAAGGTTACGGTGAATATTTATTCATGACGCAAAGTGTGTTTCCGTATATTTATGCAAAGCCGCGGTGTCAGTCTTCTATATACACATAACTGCTCTCAACGTGTATGGTCTCCTCGGCTATAAGCTGTTCCAGAGCCGTGTCGAGAGCGTCAGAGGGCAGCCGGAGCGAGAGCAGTTCGGTGAGGTGATGTCTCTTTCTGTCGTTGAGAAGTGCGGTTATCATGTTCCTCGCATCCATGAGCAGACGCTCGGTGTCGGGCATCCTCTTGTGCGCCAGGCACACGTCGCACTGTCCGCAGTCTGTCGAGCGCGGCTCGTCGAAGTATCTCAGCAGCTGCCTGCTACGGCATACGTTGTCGTTGGTGGCATATCCTATTACGGTGTTTATCCTTTTTGCGAACTGTTCCTTTCGGTCTTCGTACACGTCGCGGGTTATGATGAGGTTCTCGCCGTCCACCCTGTCGCGTGTATAAGTGATGAAAGGCGTCTTGCTCCGCGGCACGAAGTGGAGTATGCGTTTCTGTGTGAGCCCTTTCAGCAGGAGGTATATCTGCTGGCTTGTGAGTCCTGCCTGCGCGGCTATCATGTCCTCGTCGATGTAAGTGTAGTCGATGAACAGCGAGCCGTAGTTTCTCAGCAGGGTTGTTATGAGCCTGTCCTCAAGCGGCGAGAGTTCGTTGAGCATGTAAAGGTGGTCGCGCGAAATTAGGAAGACAATGCGCGGGTCGGAGTTCGGGTCGGTGTTGTATTCAATGTATCCGGCACGTTCGAGTATCTTCAGCGCGGCGTCGGTCTGTACCGGGAAGAGCCTGTATGTGCGGCAGAATTTCCTTATGTCGAACATGAACGTGTGTCCGCAGCCGTTGTTCACGGCAATCTGGAAGAATCCGGCGAGATGGTCGTACACGCTGCGGATGTATTCCTTCTCCGGAAACTCGTCGGCTATGCGCTTCTGGAGTTTGGTGTCGTCGCTGCCGTTATAGAGCATCACGGCATACGACTTCATTCCGTCGCGCCCGGCACGTCCCGCTTCCTGGAAGTAAGCCTCGAGCGAGCTGGGGCAGTCGAAGTGTATCACCACGCGCACGTCAGGCTTGTCTATGCCCATGCCGAAGGCGTTTGTAGCCACCATGACGCGCTTCACGTCGTCGTGCCACAGTTTCTGCCGCTCGTCCTTCACTGAGTGTTCGAGCCCCGCATGATAGAATGTCGCCTCCACGCCGTTCTCCTCCAGCCACCCGCTTATCTCCGAGGCGCGCTTCCTGCTTCTCACATACACTATGGCACTTCCCCTCACGCTGCGCAGTATATGCAGCATCTCGCCGCGCTTGTCTGTGGCATGCCGCACGATGTAGGCAAGGTTCTTGCGCTCGAAACTCATGCGGAACATGTTGCCGTCCTTGAACTTCAGCTTCTCCTGAATGTCGTCGGCGACCTGTCTTGTAGCCGTTGCTGTTAGCGCGAGCAGCGGTGCCTCCGGTTTTATCTGTCTGATGTCGGCAATGTGAAGATATGACGGTCTGAAGTCATATCCCCACTGGCTGATGCAGTGAGCCTCGTCCACGGTAATGAAACTCACCTTCATGTGGCGCAGTTTTGTCTTGAACAGCTCTGAGGCAATGCGTTCCGGAGAGACGTAAAGCACCTTGGTGCTTCCGAGTATGCAGTTCTCGAGCGTGCGCAATATCTCGTGGCGCGTCATGCCCGAGTATATTGCGGCAGCCAGTATGCCGCGGCGGCGCAGGTTGTACACCTGGTCTTTCATCAGCGCGATGAGTGGGGTGATGACAATGCACACCCCTTCGGCGGCAAGAGCCGGCACCTGAAAGGTTATCGACTTGCCTCCTCCGGTCGGCATCAGTCCGAGAGTGTCGTGTCCGCTGCCGATGCTTTCTATTATGTCACGCTGTATTCCCCTGAACGCTGAGTGCCCCCAGTATTGCCGGAGTATCCTTGTGTATCTGTCAGAGCCGTTGCTCACGAAGGTCGGGTTTTGTGATGTTGTTTTAGAACGTGTGCGGTTCCGCCTGTACGTTATCCTCTTCTTCCGCCGGACGGATGTCCTCTATCTGCAGCTGAACCATGTTTTTCTTGAATACGTTGTCCTCGAGTGTGTAGGCGATGTCGAAACTGCGCTTCGACTTTATGTACCTTGCCGAGGCGCTCTGACCGAATGCTATGCCGTTGACAACGTTGCTCGACTTGGAGTCTACAAGCTCAAGCTTGATGTGTTCCTGCTCCCTTCCCACCACCTTACTCGTACCGTAGTCGTACACTCCCACCGTACAGAAGATGGGTTTCGGGTTGCACGGACCGAAGGGTGAGAACTTCTTAAGGTCGTTGTGCAGTCTTTTGGTGATGTCCTTGAAGTCTATCACGGTGTCGATGTTGAGCATCGCCTCTGTCTGTTCGGGCTGTATGTGGTTGTCGACGTATTTCTGGAACCGCTTCCTGAACTCGGGTATGTCGTCCCACTTCAGCGTCAGTCCGGCGGCATACGTGTGTCCGCCGAAGTTGAGAAGGATGTCGCGGCAGCTTTTTATAGCCGAATATACGTCGAAGCCCGTGACGCTCCGTGCCGAGCCTGTGGCAAGGTCGCCGTCGCGCGTGAGCACAACAGTGGGTCTGAAATATATTTCCGTTAGGCGCGAGGCTACGATGCCGATTACTCCCTTCTTCCAGTTCTCGTCGTAAAGGACGATGGACGAGCGGTGACGCTGGCTTTCCAGACGAGCTACAATCTGGTTTGCCTCCTCGGTCATCTGCTTGTCTATGTCCTTGCGTTGTTCGTTGTAGCAGTCTATGTGCTTTGCTTTCTCCAGCGCGTGCGAGAACTCTTTCTCCACAAGAAGGTCTACGCTCTCCCGTCCGTTCTCTATTCTGCCCGACGCGTTGATGCGCGGTCCTATCTTGAAAACGATGTCACTCATGGCTATCTCGCGGTTGTTCAGTCCGCAGATGTCTATTATCGCCTTCAGTCCGGTGCTCGGGTTCTGGTTGAGAATCTTCAGTCCGTGATAGGCGAGTATGCGGTTCTCGTCGGTCACCGGCACTATGTCGGCTGCTATGCTTACCGCACACAGGTCGAGCAGCGGCATGAGCCGTGAGAACGGAATGCCGTTGTTCTTGGCGAAAGCCTGCATGAACTTGAATCCGATGCCGCATCCGCACAGATGCTTGAAGGGATAGGTGTCGTCGCTGCGCTTAGGGTTGAGGATGGCAACTGCCTGCGGCATGTCCTCGTCGGGCACGTGATGGTCGCATATTATGAAGTCTATGCCGAGCGATTTGGCATAGGCTATCTCCTCGGCTGCCTTTATTCCGCAGTCGAGTATTATGATAAGCTTCACGTTGTTTGCATGCGCATAGTCTATGCCTTTCTTGCTTAAGCCGTATCCTTCATCGTATCTGTCGGGTATGTAATATTCTATGTTGGAGTAGAACTGAAGCAGAAAGCGGTACACCAATGCCACTGCCGTGCATCCGTCGACGTCGTAGTCGCCGTACACCATTATGCGTTCTTTCCTTCCCATGGCGTCGTTCAGTCTGTCGACAGCGACATCCATGTCTTTCATCAGAAAGGGATTTATGAGGTCAGACAGTTGCGGATGAAAGAAGCGTTTGGCTGCCGACTCGGTCGTTATGCCACGTTTTATGAGCAGACCGGCAAGAATCGGACTTATGTTAAGCTTTTCTCCTAACTCTTCAGCCGCCTTTATCTCTTCGGATGTCGGTGGTTTGTAATTCCATTTGAAAAGCATTATATAGTTTAGTTTTTTTATTCTGCATGAGGCGAATGTGCGGATTGACACGCACAAACTGCCCGTAAAGTTACAAAATAAAAATGGAAATCATTGTATGGATAATGCGTTTTTGTAAAAAAAACAGTGCAAGCGAGCGCAATGAAAGCTTGTTTTCAGATTGCCGAGCGCAGCCTGTTTTATGTAAAAACAGTGCAAGCGAGCGCGATGAGACTATGTTTTCAGATTGCCTTATTCGGTCAGGCATGTATAAAAAAAGGCTGCGGGGCAGGTCCGTTCCGCCTCACCTTCCATTCCATCCGGAATGTGCCGGTGTGTGCGTTTCCCTGCTCCGCAGTCGTGTAAGCGTTTGCCGTGCGGTTTTATTCACCGATGCCGGCTTTCTTCACGGCGTCCTCCATCTTCTTGCGGATGTCCTTAGGTATGGCGTTGATGTTCACCATGTAGTCCATTGTGTTGGCAACGATGAAGTTCTTCGACATATACCATATGCCTTTATAGTCACCGGCTTCGCCCCATGAGTTCTTCACCATGTAGTATTCCTTGCCGTTCTGGTCCTTCGCGATACCGAAGATGAGCATTCCGTGGTCGTCTGTCAGCTCCCAGTTGTCAAAGCGTTCCTGACGCTTCTCCTGTGTAGGAGTGAGCTCCGGAACCTTGCATCCGAGCGAGTCGATGATGTTTGTCCTCTTCGAAGACGACAGTTTGAGCCAGCGTGCCATGTCGCTGCCTGCATAGCTCTGCATCGCGTCGGTGTCGTAAGAGTAGGCGAGACCTGAGCGTGTGAATCCTTCCTCGCTCACGTCACCGCCCCATGCCACTGTGTAACCGTTCATCACGGCGTTGTCGATGATGCGTGCCATGTCGTCGATAGGCAGGTTCCATGAACCAGGGTTGCGCCAGTTGTCCTGTACCTCAACCGGGAACTTGGTGTAGAAAGGATGGTGTGTGTAGCTTGTTACGGTAACATAGTTGTTCCAGTCGAGTCCGAGGCTTGCCGCAAACGACTTCGGAGTGTATGTCTTTCCCTCGTATGTGAAGCTCTCCGGGCATTTTCCGAGATAAGCGTCGAGTATGCCCTGCAGTCCGACTTTCCACTGTCCGGATATCTTCTTAGCCTTGCTCCTCGAAACGGCGGCTACATACGGTTCCATCAGAGAGAAGAACTCGTTGAAGTTGTTAAGCGAGTCGCCGTAGAGAGAACCAGGGAACGGCATCGCGTCTTCGGGGCAGATGCCGTATGTTTTCAGCACATGATAGACGTCGTATGCCGATCCTCCCTGTGAGAACTGGCAGTCGCCGTGCAGTCTTACCACCTGAATGGCACGCTCCATGTAGTTCTTGTTAGCCACGAAAGACTCGCAGAGGTCGTATGTCTTGCCCGTTGCCTTGAGTATTTCGCTCTCAAAGAAGGCAAGCGTAGAGTAGTCCCAGCATGTTCCACTGCGGCTTTGGTCCTTGATACTTGTAATCGGATTCTCCTTGACAACGGTGAAAACAGGCTTGTTACTGTTCTCTTTCTTGTCCTGGGCGCTCACTCCCATGGCCACCATGGCGAGGAACGCAAGTGTCATTATCTTCTTCATAGTGTGTTGTTATGTAGTTTGTTTTTTATTGATTGTTCTGCATGAAAGCCTCGACATCTTTCGGATGATAAGGTATTCTCTTCTCTCCGATGAAGCGGCATCCGTCTTCTGTTATGAGGATATCGTCCTCGATGCGTATTCCTCCGAAGTCCTTGTAGGTCTCGAGCAGGTCGAAGTTGATGAACTCCTTGCAGTGTCCGCCGGCTTTCCATTCGTCTATGAGCGCGGGGATGAAGTATATTCCCGGCTCGTCGGTGACCACGAAGCCCTTCTGAAGGCGTCGTCCCATGCGCAGGGCGTTTGTCCCGAACTGCTCAAGATTGGGTCGTGTCTCCTCGTCGAAGCCCACGTTTGTCTGACCGAGACCCTCCATGTCGTGCACGTCCATGCCCATCATGTGTCCCAGTCCGTGCGGCAGGAACATGGCATGTGCGCCTGCTGCCACCGCCTCATCGGTGTCGCCTTTCATCAGTCCGAGCTCTTTCAGGCGTTCGGTCATCAGTCGGCACACTGCAAGATGGACGTCGAAGTATTTCACTCCCGGCTTCGCCACCTCCAGCACGTGGTCATGGCACGCCTCGACTATGCTGTATATCTCCAGCTGACGCTGTGTGAAGGTGCCGCTTACAGGCATTGTGCGCGTGTTGTCCGAGCAATAGTTGTTGATGGTCTCGGCTCCGGCGTCGCACAGCGCGAGCCGTCCTGCCTGCAGGACGCTCATCGACGGGTTGCCGTGCATTATTTCTCCGTGCTGGCTGTATATTGTGGGGAAGCTCGTCATGGCTCCGTATGAGTGGGCTATTCCGTCTACCTGACCGCCCACGAACTTCTCCGTCACTCCGGGACGTGTAAGCCTCATGGCAGTGGTATGCATGAGATAGCCTATCCCGGCAGCCCTCTCCAGATCCTCTATTTCCTGCTGTTCCTTCACCGAACGCATGCTCACCACCGCCTTTATCAGCTCCATGCTTGCGGCTTCCTTCTGCTGCACCGGGTGTATTCCGAGCAAATCGAATATCTGTATCTTTATGTCGTGGCGGTAGGGCGGCAGGAAATGTATCCTGCGTTTCTGCCTCAGAGCCTCGTTGCATGTGTTTTTCAGCGCACGCATCGGTGCCGTGTGCTCCACGCCTACCTGTGCGGCGAGGTCGTGAACGCTGTCCACGCTGCCATACCATACGATGTCCTCGATGTCGATATCGTTGCCGAAGACAGTCTCACTGTTGTTGTCTATGTCGATGACTCCTACGAGTCCGTCTCTGTTCAGACCGAAATAATACAGGAACGAAGAGTCCTGTCTGAACGGATAATAACCGTTGCTCGGGTAGTTACAGGGCGACTCGTTGTTGCCGAAAATAATTATTATGCCGTCGTTCACAAGACTTCTGAGCCTTGCCCGGCGGTTTACGTAGGTCTGTTTGTCAAACATATATTAAAAATTCGTGTCAATTGATTGCAAAGTTACAACTTTTATATTTAAAATGTGTAATTTTGCAGAGTGATTTAAACGTTTTTTTCGCAGATGGACAACAATACGGGGCTTGTGCTTGAAGGTGGTGGCATGCGTGGCGTTTTCACCACCGGAGTGCTCGATTCGTTCATGAAGCACAATTTATATTTTCCTTATATCGTGGCTGTGTCGGCTGGGGCATGCAACGGCATGTCCTACGTAAGCCGCCAGCCGCGCCGCGCGCGCATTTCCAATATCGACTATCTGGCGCGCTACGACTACATAGGGCTGCGCTATCTGTTCACGCAGGGCAGCATATTCGACCAGAAACTGCTTTACGACAAGTTTCCGAACAGCTACATACCTTTCGATTTCGACACGTTCTTCAAGAGCGAGACAGAGTTTGAGATGGTGACAACCAACTGCCGAACAGGTCTTGCCGAATATCTCTCAGAGCGTCACGACCGTCAGCGCGCGCTCGATGTGGTGCGCGCGTCGAGCAGCCTTCCGTATGTGAGCAAGATTGTCTTTGTGGACGGAAAACCCATGCTCGACGGGGGAATAGTAGACAGCATACCCGTGGAACATGCCATACAGAAGGGCTACAGCCACAATGTGGTGGTGCTGACCCGCAATAAGGGCTACCGCAACGACAGCCGCGACATTAAGATTCCGCGCTTCATCTACCGCGACTATCCGCGTCTGCGCGTGGCGTTGAGCCACAGGATAGAGGTGTACAACCGCCAGCTCGACATGATAGACCGGCTGGAGCAGGAGGGACGCATCACCTGCATACGTCCCCAGCGACCCATGGAGGTGGACCGGATAGAGAAAGACACGAAGAAGCTGGAGGCTCTCTACGAGGAAGGCTTCGCGCTTGGCGAAGCCTTCTGTAAGGATTATGGCGGCGCGAAGTAGCGGCGCGAATGTTCTCTGATGACGTGTCACGTCAGCGCAAGGCAGGTGTCCTGCCGCTTGCTTATGCCATTGTCTGCATTGTGTCCTGACTTTCCGCGTCGGCGTTTTCCTCTACGTATTTCGGTGACGGACCGTATTTGTTCTCCTCCTTCTGGCTGTCCTGGCAGTAGAATATGAGCAGGATGATGCCGTAGATGATTCCAGCCAGCAATCCGATGCCGATGAATCCCATTGCCGAACCTTCACTCAGAGCCTCCACTATTTCCTCCGACGACATCGAGCTCAGGTCTGCCGCGGACGCACTGCCACCGAGAGCGGCGATGACAAGAGAACATGCTACAATGATGTATATGGTTCCGCATATCATGCTGACGCCATACCACCATCCGCTTCTGCCCGTGTCGTGCAGGCGGCGGAATGTGATAGGTATCATCGCCAGACCCAGCAGAATCGACATCAAGGTTCCTATGAACGGTATGAACTGGCAAATGAAGTTGATGATGAATACCGTAAGGTAAGTCCACCAGAACTCCGAACGGCGCGAACGACCCTTGAACTGTGTAATCTTCTTACATGCCGCGCTCAGCGCTTCTGTAAATCCCAACTGTGGAAGTACTGTCAATTCTCTCATGTTTAATTTAGGTTTTAAATGTGTAGCCCAACGTATTGTTATGTTGTCTGCTCCGGAGTGGGCTCCGTTTCTCCGTTGGCAGGCTTGTGTCGGTTGTGTCGCGGCGCGCCGTCTGTTTATCTCAGGCGCACCGGTTTCCCTTTCCGCGCGCTTTTCACCGCCGCGTCAAGAATCTCCACTACGGTAAGGTTGTTCTCCAGCGAGGCGAGGTCGGTGGCGTTCACCTTTATCTCTCCTCTCACGGCAGCCTTCAGATAGCGGAACGAGTCGTCGTATGGAGCTTCGAGAGGCGTGGGCTTCACGTCGCTCTCCTTCCCGTTCCTGTATAGTGACATGCGCGACGGCGCGCTTTGGTATATATATCCCTTCGAGCCGTAGACGTACATGTCCTTGCGGTTCATGGGCCAGTTCCACGATGGCATAAGCTGCACCGTGACGTCTGGATATTGCAGTATGATTGTGGCGTCGTCGTCCACTTTAGGGTATTTTTCGGGTTTCTGGCTGTTTGTCACGGCATATACGCTCAGCGGCTTCCGCCCTCCGAAGAGCCACGTGGCGAGGTTGGCGCCGTAGCATCCGAAGTCGGTTATGGCGCCTCCGCCGTTCATCACCGGGTCGGTAAGCCACGTTGTGAAATCCTTTCCGCACCCTATCTCTATCGGACCCTGGTGTCCGTCATAGACAAGTATGCGTGTGATGTCGCCTATGATGCCGTCCTTCACCATGCGGTATGCCTCGTGGTTTGAGCTGTACCAGCTCGTCTCATAGTTTGTGAGCAGCAGTATGCCGTGCCCGCGTGCCAGCTTTGCCATGCGTCGGGCGTGCCTGTTGTTCACCGCCAGCGGCTTTTCCACCATCACGTGTATGCCTCTCGGCGCGCAAGCCTCCACCACTTCCATGTGGTCGTATATCGGTCCGTAAGCCACGACAGCCTCCGGTCGCGTGGTGTCGAGCATCTCTCCGAGGTCGGCAAAGGCGGGTATGGTGCTGTCGTGCCTTATTAGTCCGTTGTCGCGGCGCATGCGGTCGTCCTTCTCCCATACGCCAACCACCTTGAAGTCGCCCCTGTCCATGCGCGAGATTATGTCGTTGAGATGACCGTGAGCCACTCCTGCCACAGCCACGCGCAGCTCAGTTCCGTCTCCTCCGGATGCCGCCTCCGCCGCCGTGCTGCATATTACGAGCATCGTGATGAGACATAGGGCTTTGCTTAGGAAGTTCAGGTTTTTCATATCTTTATTGTCGTTTGTTGCGTTTACGGGTCTTGCCTGTGCGCCGTGAGGAGTGCCGCCGCGCCGGTCATCTGTCCAGAAGGTCGGGCCGCAGCCGCCTTGTGCGCTCCATAGCCTGCTCCATTTCCCACTCCTTTATCTTCGCCTCGTTGCCGCTGAGGAGTATTTCTGGCACCTTCCATCCCTTGTATTCCGCCGGGCGCGTGTAGATGGGGGCAGACAGCATGTCGTCCTGGAAGCAGTCGCTCAGCGCGCTCTGCTCGTCGCCTATCACTCCGGGCACCACTCTCACTATGGCGTCCGCCATGACGGCGGCTGCAAGTTCGCCTCCGGTGAGCACATAGTCGCCTATGCTTATCTCGCGTGTTATGAGATGGTCGCGCACCCTCTGGTCTATGCCTTTGTAGTGGCCGCATAGTATTATCATGTTTTCCTTCATCGAGAGGTCGTTTGCCACGTGCTGGTCAAAGCGTTCGCCGTCTGGCGAAGTGAATATCACCTCTTCGTAACTGCGCTCCGCCTTCAGTGCCGAAATGCACCGGTCTATCGGCTCGCACTGCATCACCATTCCCGCGAATCCCCCGTACGGATAGTCGTCCACGCGCCTCCACTTGTCTGTGGTGTAGTCGCGCAGGTTGTGCAGATGTATCTCCGCCAGTCCTTTCTTCTGTGCCCTTGCGAGTATTGACTCGTTTATGAAGCCTTCGAGCATCTCCGGCAAGACTGTGATAATGTCTATTCTCATAATTTGCAAATTTATTGAAAAATAACGTAAGTTATAGAGACGAATGGTTAAATAAAGCAAAAAGCGATGTGCCGCATATCATCTTGCGCAAGCGTACGCGGTGAGCAGGTGTCCGGCGGATGTGTCTGTGTGTGTGCGTATGGCGGCAATTAAAAAGCGGCAATTGTTAAACGTAATGCGCCTGTGGCTGCGTTTTTCTCGTCCGGCAAATGTTTCCGGCGGAAAAACGCGGATTTTACGCCCTTTGCGGAAAAACCTGTGTCACAGCGCGTTGCGCGTCTTGAGCTCGTTGAGTCTGTTCCGTCGGCTGTGCGAAAAGTGCTTTATTGCGTTGCGGAAAAGCCTTTCCTGGGTTGCTGAACGGCTTTTCCCGTGTGTCTGAACGGGCTTTGCCGCAGTCCCGGACGGTGCTTTTGGCGAGTGAAAACAGTGAAAAGGCGTTCCGGATACGGCTGTTGCCGGTCTTTTATATGCTTGCGTGCGCTTTCCGGGATGCGGAATGTGTGGCAGCGTAGAGAGGGGAGACGGCGTCGCGTTAACATAAAAGTGTTAAACAGACGACCGTATATACCTCGTTTGTCTTATGTCTTGTTGTACGCATAGTGCTGTCCGTCATCTTTGAATGCCGGATTATGTATCACCCGTATGTGTCTTTCTTAAAAAGGTGTTACCGCCCGGTCTGCGTCATTTCCGTTTCAAGTGTCATGGCGAGAGGTCTGTTCAGCGGTTGCACGAGTGAGCTGTCCGGAGCCGCCTCTGACTTCGGGGACTCCAGTGCCGCCGTAATTTCCTTCATTTTTTCAGAGGATACGCACTCGTTTTTCAGCACATAAAGTTCGTCTGTAACCTCTATCGTTTGCCAGACGGAGTCTTTTTTGTGCTTGTAGAAAATCTTTCTGTATCCCTTTCTGTTTATCAGGCTGGAGTATGGCTGTGCCCCTTTCCTGTAATGATAGGTCTCGCTCAGCAGGTGGGATACGAGTCTTGTGGTGTAGCCGAAAAGCGTTCCTGTTTTTTCCTTTTTGTTTTCAAGGGCATTGTATGTGACGCAGCTTATTCCGCTTACGGTGTCGGTGCTTACGGTTCCCGCCATGGTTCCGTCATGCCATATCCCGCCGACTGGGGTGTCGGGACTGAATGTCATGCCTTCACGTTTCAGCTTTTCCATAAGCGTATGTTTCTCGAGATAGGGCATTGCGGTGAATTTGTCGGTCATGGTGTTCGCACGCTTGCGGTCTTTGTCAGTCAGTCTTTTGTTCTCGAAATTACGCAGTTGTGAGACAAACCGTTTGCTTTTCTTCTTTTTAATGTCTATGAAAAAGTCGGCAAAACCGTCCTTGTAGTATTTCATGCACGAGTCGTTGAGTTGATAGCTGCGGAAATATGTTCTCATGTGAATGTAGTCCATGCCGTCTGCGGAGACGTTCACTTCGCCGAGAGTGTAAAACCTCGGTGTGAGTGTTATGACTGTGTCGGCTGTCAGTCCGCCGCATTCTATTTCCTTAGGGTCGTATGCCAGATGTTGTATTGTCGCCTTTCCCGGTGCCAGATTTTCCGGAAACATCCCGTTCTCGTCCGTTGTGCCTATGGTTACACCGTTCTTGTCGGTTATTTGGGCATAAGGTATTGGCTGTCCGTTGTTCTTGTCGGTTAGTATTGCCTGTGCGGCCATGTGTGCGGCTATGAGCCACAGGCACAATAAAAACAGAGTCCGGTTTGAACTGTTTTTGATATGAACTGTCTTTTGGTTTGCTTTCATAAAGTGGGATATGTGGTGTCTTTAAGTCTGCCCGGCAGTGTTTACGCCGTAGCCGAACAGTGCGAAGTCGCCTTTCAGAGGGTCGTCGGGGAAGATGTCCAGCATGGTTTGTGTAAGTCTGCGCGCCGCGCTCATCGACGCCGTGCGGCTGTTGAGCAGTCCCAGCCGCTGCGACTGCTGCACCACGTGCGTGTCGAGCGGCATGATGAGCGTGCGCTTGTCGATGAACCGTGTCCACAGACCGAGGTCGACGGGCGAGCCGTCGCGCACCATCCAGCGCATGAACATGCATATGCGCTTGCATGCTGATTTCGCGTCGCGCGGTATCACAGTGCTTGCGTTGTGTGCGGCGAAGTATGCGCATATGGCGTTCACCGCTCCGTATCCGTCGGTGGCGTTCGCCTTGACAAAGCGTCCGAGGCTGCCGTGCTCCGTGAGAAGAAGGCGCAGGGTGTGCAGCAGCCGGTGCACGTCGTGCCGCGTATAGAGGCGGTAGTAGCACCTGCCGTCGTCGGGAATGTCTGTCTGGAAGCTTCCGCTTCTCACCCATTCGTCCATCCTTCCGCCCGAGCTGTCGAGCATGTATTGTATTTTCGGGAAGAACTGTTTGCGCGAGCCGTAGCTCAGGCACGACGCCGCGAACGCCATGACCTCCCTGTCTGCCGCCGCCTCCACCTTGTGCATGAACAGGCTGGGGTCGTCTTTCAGAAAGTCCGCCGTCTCATATCTCTCCGCAAGGAGTCTTATATAGTCTGCTGTGTTGTTGTCCATTGTGTCTTGTGTTTTTTAATATCGGGGTGCAAGCTTGTCCTGTTCGCTTCACCGCATAAAAAAAGCGACAACCTTCACAGGCGACCGCTTCGAATCTTCAATAGGTATTAGTCTCTTCCATTAAGGTAAAAAGATTGTTTTCAGGATAACGTTTACAAAGATAGGACATTTTTTATGTCTGCCAAAATATTTTATTCCTTTTTTCCAAAAAAGTGCTCCGTGTGCGCACACAGCATGCTTTTTTACGGTTTGGAACAATAAAATTTATAATAAAACTGTATAAAACGGTTATATGCGTATGCATGTGTGACAGTATGATTTCTCCGTCCGGACGTTGCGGAAAACGCGTCAGTCAGCAGTTAAACATTATTATATATGTATGCCCGGCGTGGTTGCGGATATGCGTTTTATTCTTCATGACGCATGCCGGAGGAAGTTTTTTCTGACCGACATTATGCATATGGCACGACAGGTGTGACGCCCTCGTCCGGGCGTTTGCGCCAAACCTGAGACCAATGTGTGCGCCGCCATGACGAAAGACAGATTAGACCCGATTGTCGGTCAGACTTTAAATATTTTCGGGAAAGTGGCGTGCGGAGCCGATTTATTTTATTATATTTGCGCTTCCACGTGTTTTTTCCTTTACCGATGTCAGCCGTCGGCGGTTTCATGGCGGCTGCATCGTGACAGTTGAAAGTATAAAATATTCCGGAATATGGAGATAGTTTATTTAATGATTGGTATGGTTGTCGGCGGCGTGACGGCTTTCTTTTTCATGCAGTCGAAGATAAGGGGGGTGAGAACGGAGCTTGCGCTTGCCGCGCAGAAGGCGGAACAGCTGGAGCATACTGCCGCGCAGCTCAGGGCGGAGACCGACGCCGCCAGAGCCGGAACGGAGGAGATGAACGGCAGACTGACGCAGGCGTTGTTGGAGGCGGTTCTGCCGCCGAGCTGAAGGCAGAGAAGGAGCACAACTCCAAGGAGATGCAGATGAGGCAGGAGCAGTTCGCCCAGCAGCTGAAGACCGTTCAGGAGCAGTTCGCCAACCTTGCTACCAGGGTGCTCAGCCAGACCACCGACCGCCTGAAGGCTGACAACTCAGAGAGTATGGAGAATATCACCAAGCCGCTGCGCGACAATCTCAAACAGCTTCAGGAGGCTATACGACTCACTAACAGCGAGACGGCAAAGAGCACAGCGTCACTTTCAGAGCAGCTTAAGGCCATGAGTGACCAGACAACGAAGATAGACCGCACGGCTACGATGCTCACCAACGTCATAAGAGGGGGCAACAAGGCGCAGGGAAACTGGGGAGAGCGCATGCTGACCGAGATTCTCGACGCTCAGGGATACAGGTTGGGAACCGACTACGACGTGCAGCAGACCATCACGGACGACAAGGGCAACATCGTCGTAAGCGACGAGAGCGGCAAGAGGATGATTCCCGACGTCATACTGCATTATCCCGACAACGAGGACGTAGTGATAGACTCGAAGATGTCGATAGACGCTTACTATCAGTATGTGAATACGGACGACGAGACGCTCAAGCGCAAGTTTGCCGACGACCTTGTGAAAAGCGTGCGCACGCAGGCTGTGAACCTCGCGCGGAAGGACTACAGCCGATACATCACAAAGCCGCGGCGGGCAATCGACTTTGTCATAATGTTCGTGCCGAACGAGGGCGCGCTGCAGCTGGCACTGGCTCACGACCCCAAGATTTGGCGCGAGGCGTTCGACCGGCATGTGTTCATCACCGGGCAGCAGAACCTCATGGCGATACTCAGGATGATTCAGATAGCATGGCGGCAGTATGCCCAGACCGAGAGCCAGAAGAAGGTTTTCGAGATGGCGGACGAGATGATAAAGCGCGTGGGGGAGTTCATCAAGAGGTTCGACAAGCTCAAGAAGGACATCGACACGCTGCATAAGGACTACGACGATGCCTACAACAAAGCTTACACAGGACGCCAGAGCATCGTGCAGAAGGCAAACGAGCTGAAGTCGCTCGGCGTGAAGGAGAGCGCCAACTACCCGATACCGGAACCGCAGACACTTTTAAACGAAGATGATGAAGAAAAATAAGAAAAGACTGTTGTTTGTCTGTCTCGGGAATAAATAGAAAAATATAAATAATTTATATATCGCTGAAATAAAGGAAGTTCAGATTTATTTCTTATCTTTGCAATGTAAACCAGATATAGGTTTTACGCTATAAAATGTAAACCACAAGGTAAACTAAAAACAAGGATATGAAACGCAATCTGCCTACGATTTCAGCGATACTTTATACTTCCAAGACGCTTGCCAACGGTGAGCATCCTATTATGCTGCGTGTCTGCTATAACGGCAAACGTAAGTATAAAAGTATGGGAATATCTTGCAAGCCTCAAGAATGGAGTGATGACAAGCAACGAGTGAAGGGCAAACGTGCAAACAGCCTTAACCCTATTATCACAAAGGAATTGGCCGATGCACAGAACTACGTTTTGTCTTTGGAAGGCAAAGAGGATTACTCTGCCTCAACAATAGTTGCAGATTTACAGAAAACAGCACCTACAAGGCTAACTCTATTTTCTTTGTTTGAAGAACGGATTGAGTTTTTCAAAGTGGAAAAAGGCAAATACAATACTGCCACAGGATATAGGACTTTGCTTAACCGAATAAAGAAATACACCAATGGCAAGGATTTAGAGTTGTTTGAGGTGACAACAAATTGGCTTCGGTCATTTGAAGAATATCTGCGTTGCCACTATGTAGACAATTCAATCCGAAAGTTTTTTGATTGTTTCCAAGCTATCTTCAACTATGCCATAACTAAGGAGTATATTAAAGAAACTCCGTTTACGACTTTTCAATTTAGTAAGAAACTGAATTGTCAGACAAGGAAAAGAGCGTTGACATTGCAGGAGATAACTTCTTTGATGATGTACTATCTTGAAAGATACGGTAAATTAGGGATAGAAAATAATGATGTGTACGGTGAGCTTAAAGAAAAGCAATATTGGGTTAATCAAAAGTTTAAATTAAGAGGGACAAATAAATTAACCCCTATCAATGCCGAACAATTTTCTCTTGCTCTATTCCTTTGCAGTTACCATTTTCAAGGAATGGCACTTGTTGACCTTGCCAATTTGAAAAAGAAAGATATACATTTAATTCAAGTAACGGACAGAGATAAGTTTGTGAAAGATTCGGCAGAACATGATTACGATTATGCCATGTCTCATTTAAGAAAATTGTTATGCTATGAAATAAATATAACGAGGCATAAAACGACACATCCAACGAGGGTTATTGTAGATGCTCGTTATCTTATACCGTACTTAAATCCTTTTGGAAGTTATATTGATGATGGTGATGATTTGGATGAGGACGAATTAGAAGATTATTTGTTTCCGATTTTCGATAAAGACGATGATACGGAAGAAAAGAAATTTGGTCGTATGACCTATATGAATTATTTGGTAAACGTCAATCTAAAACGCATTGCCAAACGCTTAGGATTTGCAGAGGGAATAACTTTCTATTCTGCAAGACATAGCTACGCTTCGGCTCTTTACCATGCAAATGTGCCAATGGGTTTAATTGCACAAAATATGGGGCGCAATCCTGCTGAAATAGAAACCTATCTGAAAGAGTTTGATGTAGAGAACATTTACAAGGCTAACGAGAAAGCACTAATCACAGGCCAAGAGGATTATTTAAGGATTACAGAGAAGCAAAAGCAAGCACAAAGGGACAAAACAAGAAAGGAATTGGAAGAAAAAGGAGAATTTGATACATTGAAGATGCTTGAGAATTGGTGGCGATTTATGGATGAGCATTGAAAAAAAACATTCAAAATCCTTATATTATAAAGGAAAATGAATGTTTGTGGAGGCTTAATATCTGAAAATGTTTCGTATAATGCGATATATCAGCGATTTACGCAAAAATGAGATATTCACTTCTGATTGTTTTTGAATATAGTATTAAACAAAAAGCACCAACAATCGTATGACTGTTGATGCTTATAAATGATGTTTTTTGTGTTTAATACTCGAACATCAATGTTGCAGTTCCTTTGAATGTGTAAGAGCTACTGCCATTGCTCATCCTTAGATTGTCGAAATTGACAGTAATTTCGCTCTCACTTGGATTTGTGTTGGTTACTACTGCTGTTCCTGACACATACTTAAAAGAGTCCTCTAAATCTATGATTGAGCCTTCTTCCTCTTCAATTAAAGGCGTAAGGGCTAAATCCATTTCGGCGAAATCATCGCCAACTTGAGGACACGTTGCATTGTGGTAGGAAAATGTGTAATAATCCACATTTATAACTCCGTTGCTCTCATTGTCAACAGCAATAGTGAAATCGCCTTTCCTTAGCGTTTCATTCCAATCACCCATAAAGCTGAAAGCGGATAGATTGTAGCTCACACCGTTAATTTCAATGGAATTCCTACCATTGTTGTTTGTAGGATCGTCATCATCGTCACTGCAAGCTACAAGAGTGAAAGACGTAATGGCAAATAAAGCCATTATAAATTGATAAAGATACTTTTTCATAATCCTTGATTTATAATGTTAGAATATCTAATTTTAGTCGCTTACTTTTTTCATATACTTGTAAATTCTGCGCCACTCATCGCCATCCTTTACATATTTGTAGTCAGGAACAATCAGCACTTCCTTATCAAAGTCTATTTCTATGCCTTTCCCACCATCTTTGAAATAATAAATGAAATATCCCTCTCCTTCGTCTTTGTATTGCCAAGTTCCTTCATACTTGTAGGTGAAATCACTGCCTGAATCCCTCGTTATGACTTTTAATTTATTCCCTTTAATGGTGACCTCTGCATAGATGCAATCGCCATCAGACGGTTTTTTGTCCTCATCATAATGATATATCCATGTTCCTTGCAGCCAAGATGGGCCCTGCTGCAAAGTGTTCTGACTATTGTCTCTGTTATGGCTTAATGATACTTGCAATCTTTTGTTTCCATCTTGAGCGTAACCTTTCAACGTATGACTATTTACACAAATACGGAAAGAGTTATTCCCATCTTTACCTATAAAAATTAAATCATTATCAGAAACAGTCCCATCCATTCGTATCTTTCCACCCAAAGCAACATTAGTATAAATGCAATTCATTAGTGTGTTTCCACTTTTTTCAAAAGACAATTCAATAGGGTATGTACCGTTTGCATCCGTCATTGAACCATAAAGTGTTATGTTCTCCAATGCTTCTGTTGCGCATGAATCAGATACAACAAAGTTGTCATTCTCCGTTGCAACAGCCAAAGAGTCTGAAGGCAATTCGTCTTGTTTGATTGCTTCAGTATCGGCAATAGCTGTTGTGTCTTGTAGTTGGCTGTTTGAGCCGTTATTACTGTTTAGCAAAGCAAACAATACTCCACATCCGATAATCACAACTACAACAATAGCAATTATAATACCTTTCTTACTATCTCTTTGTTGAGGTTGAGGATTGTCGTTTGTAACTTCCTCTTTGGAAGTGTTCAATGTTGTAGTGTGAGGCTCTACCGATTGTTTTGTTTCTTCCTGTTGCTCCATCGACAAGCGTACAGAATAACCACATTTAGGGCATTTCTCGGCTTTGGTAGAAACCATTTGCCCACAACCTTTACATCTTATTAGTGCCATAACAGTTCCTCATTAAATGAAGTTAGACGGTTCGCCATAATCATTTGTTCCTTCATCAGATTTTTTGAAGAGAAAGAAAAGTTCTACAATAGGAAGCAAAACCCACCATCCACTTCTGTTTATATCATGCAACCTACGCACGGAAACAGCTAAGAAAGGGATGAATCCAATTATAAGATAAAGAGAAAGTATAAAGAATGGATTGCCTATGCCAAAACTGACAAAGGAAAAGAATTCTCTTCTTGTTGCGCGGCCACTGAATGTTGCGAATTTCTTAGTAAAGCATTTCCACCACACTGTAATAGTTTCCCACCATAATGCCCCAACTTCATAGATGCGTTGTGCCAAGTCAAATTTGCTACCACGAAAGACTTTATAAAATTCGCACGACCAAAATAGTTCTGAAACCGTTTTATAGGAATCATCCTGTTGTAGATTCGGCATATTTTGTGCCGTTGTTTCTGTTTGTTGCTCAACAGGGCATCCACAGTTAGGACAAGCCTTTGCGCCATTTGGAATGATTGAGCCACATTCCTCACATCTTCTTTCTGCCATATTTGCAATAAATTACCACTGCACCTATGGCCTTGCGATGCACTTTCTTTATTATTAGGATTTGAGGCATAAGAAGAAAAGTGAGGCCACCATTCAGCCTTATTCCAAGCGTAGGGCTTCGACTCCCTGTAAGAAGAATAAGGAGAACAGACAACCCCACTTGGATGTATTTCGTGTTGATATACGAATACACACCAAGAGAGCGTCCTTCCCACATTATCCCGTTCTTACTTTGTGAGTTGTCGAAGTTCACGCTTACGGAATAAAGCGAAAATGCGCTTTCTTTCAATATGTCTGCACACTATTTGCTAATGTACGCAACAAAGATACGCATTTTCTTTGGAAGAACGCTCAATAATCCAACAAATTAACTCTAAAAATCTAATAGATCGTATGTTTCAAGCAACTCTTTTTCTCTTATACCCAAGTATATTTTAGTAACGGACACATTGGAATGATTGAAAAGCTCTGATAACCTCATCAACGCCATATTAGCATTTTCACCTGCTGACTCAAAGACCTTTCGCCCAAAAGTCTTGCGCATTGTGTGGGTACTGAAATGTTCAATCTTCAAATTATACTTCTTTTTGATTTCCTTGAAAAGCACATTGATACGTTGTGTAGAGTAAACCATCTTCTTTTGAGATAAAAAGCACTTTTCGTTGTCATTTGTAATATGCAAAGCGTCATGGCACTGTTTGATATGCTGCTGAAAATCCGCATTGATTTTCACAACTCTGCGTTTGTTCGTCTTTTTCTCATTGAGAGTAAATTTATCATCATTCAGCAACATAGACCAAGTTAAAGTGAGAATGTCCGAAATGCGCAATCCGAAGAAACAGCCACAGCCGATAAGGAGCGACATACGGTAATTGCCATCCCTATATAACTTACGGATAAGGCTCAACATTACATCCCATTCCATATAGTCCGAAGTCTGATATTTGTGAACTGCCTGTTTCATAACATTCAAATTTGCTAATTATTTCCTGTTTCTGAATATCTTTAATGTTCTACCGTATGTAAGTTGCTTATTTTCAACGCATATTCAAATCTGTGGAGAAAGTGAATATGTTTGTTCAACCCTTTCTTTATAATCGGCAGTCTTTTCAACTTTGTTGTCTATCACTTCAACCAACATATCCAAATACACGTCCGTAATTACATCAACAACCTTGCCACGTTTGATAAATGACACCTCGAACAAATCTTTTCCTTCATTATAGGCAACCTCAACAACGCCACGAAATTTAAAGCCCTGCACTTTGAAACGCAACCCGTTGGGGATGGCCATTGGGGAATTGAATCCCCAAGACCAAACCACCATCAACTTTGTTTTGAGTATACTCATTATGTATTGTGCCATTTCCATATTATGCAGCCATTTGAAGGTTAGTTGGAAATATGATTGCCATCAACTCCGCTTTCTTTATCTCATACTGCTTGTTTGCTTCTTCGTCCTTGCTCCACATATTTGCGTGTACTTTCTCGTAAGTTGCCTTCCAAAGTTCACGCAAGGCATTTCTTATGCCTGCATCGGCAATGGTAGCAACCAACTCAACAAAATATCTCATATTCCCTCTTGCGTAGTCCATTGCAGGATGTGAATAATCTGCCATCATCCAATACCAATCGTGATTTTTCAGAGCTTCTAATGCCTTGTTGATTGTTTCTATCGTTGCCATATCGTTTGAGCTTTTATTGTTATTACTTTCGTTCTTTATTTACACTACAAAGATAGGCATATATTAAATAATAGCAAAATATTGGCCGCTAAAGAAAACTAAAGTGTGGGCAAATATGTAATATTTGAACGAAAAGGTTTATCTTTGTTCCCATATAACTAATGAGATATGGAAGAAAAAAAGAAACAGGAAAGAAAGGTTGTACATCTTCAAATAGGAGATAAACATTTGTATTATGGCAGCATTTCAAGGCTGTTTGATGACTTTACTGAAGATGAATTGGGCGTAAGTTATTATAAGACAAAGAACAACTTAGCCAAATTAGGTACAATAACAACAGAGAAATGTACCATTAGACAAGGATTCTTAATTACAAAAGAAAAGAAAATGTAATAGCCTTATAAAAAATCAAGATATGAGTTTACCTGTTCAAAAAAGAGTGCATTCTAACAACGACAGGCATAAAGCGGATTATTACGCCACATCTTATGAAACAACGGAATTTCTACTTCAATATGTAAAATTCCACAAACGAATCATAGAGCCTGCTTGTGGTGAAGGGCATATTTCTCGTGTTTTATTAAATGCAGGGTATGATGTACAATCTTTTGACCTTGTTGACAGAGGATATGGGTTGGGAGGCATTGATTTCCTAACAGACCCACTTTATGATAAAGTAAAAGGCCAAGCTGACATTATAACAAATTGCCCATATTCCTTGTGTATGGAGTTTGTCAGTCGAGCTTTGGACATAACACGCAGGAAGGTGGCCTTACTTTTGCCTATTGAGTATTTAAGCCGTATGAACTGGTGCAAACACCTAAGTTTAGTTTTGTTGTTTGCGAGGCATACAGACATTGCAATGAACGGCGATTTTGAGAAATTTCATGGTAAGAATATGAAGGATTACGCTTGGTTTATTTTTGATATAACTTACAATGGAGATCCTATCCTTAAAGTAATCAAGAATATAAAAGTTGAGAAAGCCTATATTGCAGAACTGCGCAATAAATATCTAAGCAAGGATAAGATTGATGTCAATGAAGCTGAAATGCAAAGGTTGGCAGCTTCTGCAACTAAAGACGAGATAAGGCAGCTTATCTTACAGTTGCATACAAAAGGTCTATCAAACAGAAAAATAGCGAGGCTATTAAATGTATCTGAAGGTAAAGTCCGCTATGTATTGAATAAACGGGATGATGCGTAAATTACGCACATATTACTTCGTATGCGTAAATTGCGCATTGTTTTTTATGTAGATGCAGATGAATGAGCAACGGTAATATAGGTATGTCTTGAAGTATTGAAAAAATCGCATTTATTTCATGTAACTAATTGATTATATGCCACTTATCTGTTTTAAGATTGAAAATATCGGTACTTACACTTTAAATTATCAATTTAAGGGTAAGATTCTGCGCCAATATTCAGTCAATGCCTTGCTAATCTTTTCTTTAGTTTCATCTTTGTGTTTCTTGCCGAACATAGGATTCTTACGGCCTTGCTTCGCTATGCGCATCTTGAACTTTGTCGCATCCGATACTTTCCTGCTAAATCTTTTTGCCATATCTATTGAACTTTATTGAACCATCATTATATTTACTTATAAATATCACACTGAAATGAAAAAATCTCTCTACACAAAGAGAATATGGGGTTTAAAGGATTATTCCATAGATGATATAGTCAGTAACTATGTCAAGGCAGAAAGTACATACGGACTGTATAGTAAATCCGATCCTGTAATTATGCCGAAGATACAGTTGCCTAATGCTCCAATGCCTGTATGCGATGAGCCAAAAGAAGAAAAGAAAACCATTGTAAAGCGTGAAAAGCACTTGGCCAAGAAATACGAATTCCTTATTCACACCATAATTAAGCGTGTCCTCAACAATGACAAAGGTATGGCTTATCTTCATTCTCCCATACTTCAAAATGTCTTTGGAAAGGATTATAAGAAGATGTTAGATAATCTCTTTAAGATGAGCATATTGTATTCGGATGGTTATTATTCTTTGGATGAAAAGGCATACGGTTACTATTTTGCGCCAAACATAAGATTTACATATACTTTGCATCCATCTACTTACCTATCAGATTATGATGAAAAACTTAACAAATGCCTATTGCCATATCAAACCAAAGAAGAACAGGACAATAAACAAAGGCTTGAAAATGATTACTTATATTCTCGTTATAATGACAGCCTCAAATATCTTAAACTTCAATATGTAGATGAAGCTGTTGATTTTGTTACTTCGCATATATTTCCCTCTGATAAATCGAATGACTACTATGTAAGAGTGATAGACAAGTATATGGATGGTGATTTTCGTATTACTTCCATAGATGATAACAAGAGAATTTACTCCATAGCTACATCTACACCAAGATTGCTTAAACCTTTCCTTAATATCAGATATTCGTTAGACATACATAACTCTCATCCTTTATTATTTAATTCTATCCTAATGTCATACTATGATATTTCCACTTCTTTAATGGATAGGATTTACCCAATATACGAGCAAATATATATGTCCAATGTAGAATCTCATAATGTTAGGCGATTTCTACGCAAAACATTGATAACAAACAATATAGAGGAAGGAAGTATAAAATCCATCCCAATAGATGTGTTATACTATATGTACTTGACTTCAATGGGCCTGTTTTGGGATGTTACCATACCAAAAGAAATGGTGGATGAGAAGAATTTGCTTCGCTCTGATATTAAGGTCTTGATGTTTAGAGAGGTCTTTTATAGTAAGAAACTGACAGCAAGAGGCAAGGAATACGCCAAGATATTTGCAAATGATTTTCCTAATGTCTATACAGTTGTGCTTGATTCTAAGAGAGAAAACCGTACAAAGCTCGCAAATGATATGATGAAGATTGAGAGTGAATTATTCAGTAAAATCTTAGTTGAGCTATATGCCAAGAAATTCAAGGTTATTTCAATCCATGATGCCATTGTCGTGTTGGATGTGAAACAGAACGAAAAGTGTACGGAAGGAGTCGTTAAACAGGTAATGACGGATGTATATAGAAAATACGGACTGCATCCCGATATATCTGTTGACTATTATGGCAAAGAGTGCATGGAAAAACTTATGGAACAAAACAGGTTACTCAAAGACCTCATTACCGATTATGTGCTGCAACTAAAAGGATTAGCTCAAGAAGGCGATGAGGATGCAATTTCTTTGCTCAAAAAGATAGGAAATGGAGATTATGATTTTAATATAGATAAAGATGGACAACTTATGCTTCATCCCCTACACATATAAAATTCTATAGATTTTTTAAGATGCCCAAGTAACAAATGCTTCATAATAGTTCAATAGCAAACATTCTATACTGAAAGCGAGGATACCTACCTTATTACGATTTTTATTTATTACTTTTGCAGTGAGCTAATGGAACAATGTTGTGTACAGCATAATATATTGTAAACCACAATGTAAACCGAATATATATGAAAGAATATAACTCATTGAGTAATAATAAGAAATACAAGTTACTTTTTGTCTGTTTAGGCAACATATGCCGCAGTCCGGCTGCCGAGGGAGTGATGAGGACACTTGTGGAGAATGCCGGACGCGGTGACGAATTCGTCATCGACTCAGCCGGAATAGGCGGATGGCACGTCGGACAGTTGCCCGACAGCCGCATGCGCAGGCGCGGGGCGGTGCGCGGATACAGGTTTGACAGCAGGGCGCGGCAGCTTTCCGAAGCCGACTTCAGCCGTTTCGACCTTATCCTTGTGATGGATAACGCCAACGTGCGGGCGGTAAAGGCGATGGCGTCCGCGCCTGAGCAGAGGGACAAGGTGAGGATGCTCGGCTCGTATATGACATCGCATGCCGGTGTCAGTGAGATACCAGACCCTTACTACGGTGACGATTCCGACTTCGACTATGCCCTCGATCTCATCGAGGATGCGTGTCGGGGACTGCTCGCAGAGATGTGATTTGACCAGAATCAGCCGTCATGCCGCATCCGCATTCCGTGCTTACGGCATGTTGTTGTTTTCCATATTATGCAGAAAATGCAATGGTTAGAATCGTACAAGAGGGGAAAACAGAATGACGACGGCAGTACGTAAGAGGGTCAAAGAGTCGGTCATTGTACTTTTATTTTTTCTTTTTTATAAAACATTCTGCGGCAGTCAATGTCACAGCAATCTCTCATTGCGCTCGCTGGCACTGCTTTTATATAAAGCAGGCTGCGCCCGGCAATGTCATAGCAGGCACTATAGCGTTCACTGACATTGCTTTTTGTATAAAAATGCAACATATTTATCGGTTTGCTTAAATATTAATGTCAGTTTGCTAACTATATTGAATGAAATGATGCAAATATGATTTTTTTTTGTATATTTGCATCCAATCAAAAGCAACATAAGATGATTCTGGATTACGAAATGCTGAAGAGCTTCTACTCTTCATATAATAATAAGGTAGCGAAGGTAAAAGGATTGTTAGGCAGACCGCTTACTTATGCGGAGAAAGTGCTGTATGCCCATCTGTTTGATGAGAACGGACTGAGGCGGTATGAGCGCGGAACCGACTATGTGGACTTCCGCCCCGACCGTGTGGCGATGCAGGACGCGACGGCTCAGATGGCGTTGCTGCAGTTCATGAACGCAGGAAAAGACCGTGTGGCTGTGCCCGCGTCGGTGCACTGCGACCATCTCATAAAGGCAGATGCCGGTGCTGACAGCGATCTGCCGGCTGCAATGACAGCCAACAGGGAAGTGTATGACTTCCTGCGCTCCGTATCCGCCAGGTATCACATAGGGTTCTGGGGACCGGGCGCGGGCATCATACATCAGGTGGTGCTCGAGAACTATGCCTTCCCCGGAGGCATGATGGTGGGCACCGACTCACACACTCCCAACGCCGGAGGACTCGGTATGGTGGCTGTGGGAGTGGGCGGCGCGGATGCCGTCGACGTGCTTACCGGGCAGCCGTGGGAACTGAAGATGCCCAAGCTCATAGGTGTGCGGCTGAGCGGAAAGCTCTCTGGATGGGCGTCGCCAAAGGATGTCATACTTCAGATTCTCGGCATGCTGACCGTCAAGGGCGGCACCAACGCCATACTTGAATATTTTGGCGACGGTCTCTCTTCGATGTCGGCAACAGGCAAGGCTACCATATGCAACATGGGAGCGGAGCTTGGCGCGACCTGCTCCATATTCCCGTTCGACGACAACGGGGCGGAATATCTGTGCCGTACGGGGCGTGAGGAGATAGCCGCAATGGCACGCACGTGCGCCGATGACCTGCGTGCCGACGACGAGGTGTACGCAAATCCGGAAGCATACTACGACAGTCTGATAGACATCGACCTAAGTAAGGTGGAGCCGCATCTCAACGGTCCGTTCACGCCCGACGCCGCTACGCCTGTCTCTCAGATGAAAGCCAGGGTGGAGGAGTACGGATTCCCGCCCGCAGTGGAGGTGGGACTGATAGGCTCGTGCACCAATTCATCTTATCAGGACCTGTGCCGTGCCGCATCGGTGGCGCGTCAGGCTTATGAGAAAAACATCCCTGTAAAAGGACAGATAATAATCAATCCGGGCTCTGAACAGATACGCCGCACTGCCGAGAGAGACGGTATACTTGACGACTTCAGGCGTATCGGCGCCGTGATAATGACCAATGCGTGTGGTCCGTGCATCGGACAGTGGAAGCGGCATACCGATGACAATGAGCGGAAAAACTCCATCGTGACATCGTTCAACCGCAACTTCAGACGCCGTGCGGACGGTAATCCGAACACATATGCCTTCATCGGCAGTCCCGAACTGACCATGGCGCTCGCCGTGGCGGGTCGTCTCGACTTCAATCCGGCAACCGACGCGCTGCAGGACGGCTCCGGACACAGTGTGATGCTCGACGAGCCGCACGGCAATGTGTTCCCTCCCGAAGGGTTCGATGCCACGGACGAGGGGTTCGTAGAGCCTCCCGCAGACGGCAGCGGTGTGAAGGTGGCAATCTCGCCCGACTCCGACAGACTGCAGAAGCTGGCTCCGTTCGACCCGTGGAACGGCAAAGACCTGTGCGACATGCCGTTGTTGATAAAGGTGAAAGGCAAATGCACCACCGACCATATATCCATGGCGGGACCGTGGCTGAGGTATCGCGGACATCTGCAGAACATCTCAGACAACCTGCTCATGGGAGCGGTGAACGCCTTCAACGACGAGAGCAACCGCGTGATATGCCTCACCGACGGTACGGAAAAGACCGTCTCCGCCGCAGCGAAAGCCTATAAGGCTGCCGGACTTGCGTCTGTCGTCGTGGCGGAAGATAACTACGGCGAGGGCAGCTCGCGCGAGCACGCAGCCATGGAGCCGCGCTATCTCAACGTGCGTGTGGTGCTGGCGAAGAGCTTCGCGCGCATTCATGAGACCAATCTGAAGAAACAGGGCATGCTCGCACTGACCTTCGCGGACAAGGACGACTATGATAAGGTGAGGGAGGACGACCGTATCTCGGTGACAGGACTCGGATCCTTCGAGCCCGGAAAGCCGCTCACCGTGACATTGAGACACGCCGACGGAACGACAGACACATTCGAGGCGTGCCACTCCTACAACTCAACGCAGATAGAATGGTTCCGCGCCGGCAGCGCGCTCAACTACGTCGGAAGGCACAGATGAGCGTCAGCCGGATAAAGGCGGCGTACATACCGGATAAGACTAATGGTTTTATCACACATTGAAGGAAATCCCAAAACAACCGAATAATAATGAAAATCGAAATGAAAAACGGCGTTCTTGCCGTGCCGGATATGCCTACAGTGCCCTTCATAGAGGGTGACGGCGTGGGCAGCGAGGTGTCTCCCGTGTGCCGGGAAGTGGTGGATGAGGCTGTGAGAAAGGCTTACGGCGGACGGAGGAAGATTGAATGGATGGAGGTGTTTGCGGGCGGCAAGGCTCACGAACTTACCGGAGAGTGGCTGCCGAAGGCTACGCTTGACGCCTTCACCGAATATCTTGTAGGAATAAAAGGTCCGCTGATGACACCGGTGGGAGGCGGCATGCGCTCGCTCAACGTGGCTTTGCGCCAGACGCTCGACCTGTATGTGTGCCAGCGTCCGGTGAGATATTTCCGTGGCATAGAGTCGCCTGTGAAGCATCCAGAGGATGTGGACATGTGCATATTCCGCGAGAACACCGAGGACATATACGCAGGAATAGAGTGGGAGGCAGGCACGCCCGAGGCGGAGAAGTTCTATAAGTTCATTTCGGAAGAGATGGGAGTGGGCAAGGTGAGGTTTCCTGCCACCTCGGCATATGGCGTGAAGCCTGTGTCGCGAGAGGGCAGCGAGCGGCTCATACGCAGTGCCATAGAGTATGCTCTGGCGCACGGACGCAAGACGGTGACGCTTGTCCACAAAGGCAATATAATGAAGTTCACGGAAGGAGGATTCAAGAAGTGGGGCTACGAACTGGCTGAACGCGAGTATGGCAGTGAGCTGCGGAGCGGCAGGCTTGTGGTGAACGACTGCATATGCGACGCCTTCCTGCAGAACGCCCTGCTGCGTCCGCGCGACTATGAGGTCATCGCCACGATGAACCTTAACGGCGATTACGTGTCTGACATGCTTGCCGCGCAGGTGGGAGGAATAGGCATCGCGCCCGGCGCAAACATAAACTACGGCAGCGGACACGCCATTTTCGAGGCGACACACGGCATCGCGCCCGACATCGCGGGCAAGGATGTGGTGAACCCCTGTTCCATTATCCTCTCGGCGGTGATGATGCTCGAGTATATGGGATGGGACGAGGCTGCGCGACTCATCACCTCGGCTATGGAGCGGCTTTTTGCCGGAGGACATGCCACGGCTGACCTCGCGCGGTTCATGCCCGACGGTAAACCGCTCGGAACGAGGGCTTTCGGCTCCATGCTCGCCTCCGCACTGTGACCGCACTATGATTTCACCGGACGGGCACATCGCGCCGTCCGGCAGTTTAAAACATACAAAACATAAGGTTATGAAGAAGGAATATCTGATATATAAGCTGTCTGACGAGGTGAAAAACTCGTGTAAGATAGACAACGAACTGTTTCCTAAGTATGGCGTGAAACGCGGATTGAGAAACGAGGACGGAAGCGGTGTGCTTGTCGGACTCACAAAGATAGGAAACGTCGTGGGCTACGAACGCGACGGGGAAGGCAGGCTCGTGCCCACCGCAGGCAAGCTTTACTACCGTGGCTATGAGCTTGACGACCTCGTGTCACCCATACTTGCCGAGAAGAGACTGGGCTTTGAGGAGATAGCTTTCCTGCTTCTCTCGGGCAATCTTCCCGACCGCGAGGAGCTCGCAGCGTTCAAAGAGCTCATCAACGACAACATGGCGCTAGACCATAAGTCGGTGGTTCATATATTAGACCTTGAGGGTTCGAACATCATGAACATACTCGCGCGCACCGTGCTGGAGATGTACACGTTCGACCCTAACCCCGACGACCTGTCGCGAGACAACCTCATGCGCCAGGCGGTGGAGCTCACCGCGAAGCTCCCCACCATCGTGGCTTACGCCTACAACAGCTACCGCCACACCGTGCGCGGACGCTCGCTGCACATCCATCACCCGCATGAGAACCTCTCGATAGCCGAGAACTTCCTCTACATGCTGAAGGAGGAAGACTACACCGAGCTCGACGCGAGGATGCTAGACATGCTCCTCATCATACAGGCGGAGCACGGAGGAGGAAACAACTCAACGTTCACGGTGAGGGTGACGTCGTCGAGCCGCACCGACACTTACTCGAGCATAGCAGCCGGCATTGGCTCGCTCAAGGGTCCGCTGCACGGAGGCGCCAACATCAGAGCCATCAACATGTTCCACCATCTGAAGGAGAACATAAGCGACTGGACCGATATCGCGGAGATAGACACTTATCTTAACCGCATCCTCGACGGCGATGCCTACGACGGGAGCGGACTCATCTACGGCATAGGACACGCCGTGTATACCGTGAGCGACCCGCGTGCCGTGGAGCTGAAAAGGCTTGCCGGCGAACTCGCCAAAGAGAAGGGGCGCGACAAGGAGTATGATTTCCTCAGGCTGCTCGAGCAGGAGAGCATCAAGTGTGTGTCCGCCCGGCGCAAGACGAAGAAGCCTCTCTGCGCCAATGTGGACTTCTATTCGGGTTTCATATACGAGATGATAGGTCTGCCGCAGGAGATTTACACCCCGATATTCGCCATGTCGCGCATCGTGGGATGGATGGCACACCGCATAGAGGAACTCAATTTCGAGGGACGGCGCATCATCCGTCCTGCCTACAAGAGTGTCATGGAGGAGCGCACGTATGTGCCTCTGGCTGAACGCTGACACCGCAGGTGGCATGGTGGCGGGGGTGTGAGGGCGTGCGTGAACGGCACTCGCGTTATGGAGCATGCCGCCTCCTGACATGGCATAAGGATATATGGAAGTGAATAAATATGCGTTTCCGGAAGTAAAAAATCTTTACAACGGAAATTCTCGAAAGAGAAAAGGCAATGTGACGGAAAACGTGTCGTGAGGCGTCGGAGATGCTTCCATCGGCACGCTTCCGTACTTTGAAAAAGCTGAAAACGGCTCTTCGGACACATCGGAGAGCCGTTTTTGTGTGCCATAATGACTGTACCGGCGTGCGGAACGGGCTTTGCCGTTGTGCGGAAGAGCCTTTTCCGCACCATGAAAGAGGCTTTCCCGCATGCCCGAAGAGGCTCTTCCATTGCGTCGTAAAGTGCTTCTTCTGTACTGTGTCGGCATAAGCCGCTGTGTGACAGTATCTTACGCAAACTCCGAAATACTGCGTTATTTGCAGCCGTATCCGCTTTCGCTGATTCTGAGGGCACTCTCGTGAAGTTGGCGATGCATAATTATGCGGATGCCTCTCAGTTTTTGCATAAATATGCAATGTGTGTGACAGACTTGTGTGACTGTTTTGCGCGGATTGTCATTGCATGTGTCTAGCGCGGCGGAAACGGTGCGTGCGCGATGACACGACGGCGCGGATGTGGAGTGCGGACAGGAGTGTGAGGGCGAATGAAAGATACTGTTTTGTTAAAATATATAAAATATGACGGCGTTTGTTTGGCTGTTCGGATAAATATTGATATCTTTGCACCGCTTTTAAGACAAGCAAGGGGCGTTTAGCTCAGCTGGTTTAGAGCATCTGCCTTACAAGCAGAGGGTCGGCGGTTCGAATCCGTCAACGCCCACAGCCATAGCCGGATGTGATTTTGCATCCGGCTAATTTTTTGTCCGTATGTGTGTTGCCGTCTGTTCTCCGCGTGCGTGCTGTACGGCATACGGGAATATTCCGATATGTGAAAATAAACGTGCCGAAATGACATTAAAAGTTAAGTGTACATAAAATAAGAGAATCCTGAGGCTAAGTTTTGGCATTCTTTTCGCATGTTTCGATTTTAATTATTAATTTTGCAGCATCTTATAATAGGTATTTTTATGACACTTGACTTGCTTACTGCCATATCTCCGATAGACGGACGTTACAGAGGTAAAACGGAGGCATTGGCTGATTACTTTTCAGAATATGCGCTCATACGCTACAGGGTGCGTGTGGAGATAGAGTATTTCATCACATTGTGCGAGCTTCCGCTGCCTCAGCTGGCTTCGTTCGACCATTCTTTGTTCCCACGGCTGAGAAGCATCTACACCGCTTTCGACGAGGTTTGCGCACAGCGCGTGAAGGACATCGAGGCGGTGACCAACCACGACGTGAAGGCAGTGGAGTATTTCATAAAGGAGGAGTTCGACAAGATAGGAGGACTGGATGCGTATAAGGAGTTCATACATTTCGGACTGACATCGCAGGACATCAACAACACCAGCGTGCCGCTCTCCGTAAAGGAGGCTCTCGAGAAGGTCTACTGTCCGGCAGTGGAGGAGCTTATAGCGCAGCTCAACGATTATGCCGAAGAGTGGAAAGACGTGGCGATGCTCGCCAAGACACACGGACAGCCGGCGTCGCCTACACGGCTCGGTAAGGAAATAATGGTGTATGTGTACCGTCTCACCGAACAGCTCAGAGAACTGAAGGCGTGCAGGATGACTGTGAAGTTCGGAGGCGCGACAGGCAACTACAACGCCCATCACGTGGCATATCCGCAGTTCGACTGGAAGGCTTTCGGCGACCGGTTCGCCAAGGAGAAGCTCGGTATGGAGCGCGAGCAGTATACTACGCAGATAAGCAACTACGACTGCCTCGGCGGTGTGTTCGATGCCATGCGCCGGATCAATACAATCATCATCGACCTTGACCGTGATATGTGGATGTATATATCCATGGACTACTTCAAACAGAAGATAAAGGCTGGCGAGGTAGGGTCGAGTGCGATGCCTCATAAGGTGAATCCCATCGACTTCGAGAACAGCGAGGGCAATCTGGGAGTGGCAAACGCCGTGCTCCAGTTCCTCGCCGCAAAACTGCCGGTGAGCCGTCTGCAGCGCGATCTTACCGACTCCACGGTGCTCCGCAATGTGGGTGTGCCGTTCGGTCACGGTCTTATTGCCATAATGAGCACGCTGAAAGGACTGCGCAAGCTCATTCTCAACGAACAGAAAATATACGACGATCTCGACAACACATGGGCTGTGGTGGCTGAGGCAATACAGACAATACTGCGCCGTGAGGCTTATCCTCACCCTTACGAGGCGTTGAAGGCGCTTACCCGTACAAACAAGAAGATGACGGAGGAGACCATACACGACTTCATCAGGACGCTCGATGTGAGCGACGGGGTGAAGGCGGAGCTGATGGCAATCACACCGCACAACTACACGGGTATATGACAGTGAATCGTCATTTTACACATAACAGAGTTATATTTATCAGAGAGTTATAATTTATTAACCGGAGCCGTGAGGCCAGAACATCATCATTTAATATGGACTTAGAATTAGAAAACAAAGCTCAAGGGCAGTCTTCAGAGCAGAAAAACGAGGGTCAGGAGAACTCTGCCACAAACTATCAGAAGGATTATCGTAGCGGCACTCGTCCGCAACGTCCGCGCATCCGCGTGCAGCGCGCCTACACTACAGGCCGCAGCAGTGGCGATGAGGGCGGATTCCGGCCGGAAGGTTTCGGGACGGGATTGCTGCAAAACAATAATAACACGGGCTATCAGCCGCGCCAGCAGGCAGGCTATCGTCCGCGCTTCAACAACGCCGAGGGCAACCAGACGGGCTATCAGCCTCGCCAGCAGGCAGGCTACCGTCCCCGCTTCAACAACGCCGAGGGCAACCAGACAGGCTATCAGCCACGCCAGCAGGCAGGTTACCGTCCTCGCTTCAACAACGCCGAGGGCAACCAGGGCGGCTATCAGGCGCGCCAGGGCGGATTCCAGCAGCGTGGCGCACGTCCGCAGCGCGGTGGCTATAACAAGAATTATCAGCAGGGAGGTTACCGTCCGCGTATCGCCGACTACGACCCCAACGCCAAGTATAGCATGAAGAAGCGCATCGAGTACAGCGAGAGTCACATCGACCCGAATGAGCCTATACGTCTCAACAAGTTCCTTGCCAATGCCGGAGTGTGCAGCCGCCGCGAGGCTGACGAGTACATAGAGGCAGGCGCAGTGACCGTAAACGGGACCGTGGTTACCGAACTCGGCACCAAGGTAAAGCGTTCGGACGAGATCAAGTTCCAGGATAACGTGGTGACACTCGAGAAAAAGGTCTACGTGCTTCTCAACAAACCGAAGGACTGTGTCACCACAAGCGATGACCCGCAGAACCGCAAGACCGTCATGGATATTGTGGGTAACGTGTGTCCGGAGCGCATTTATCCGGTGGGAAGGCTTGACCGCAACACGACCGGTGTGCTGCTTCTCACAAACGACGGCGACCTTGCGAGCAAGCTGACTCATCCCAAGTTCCTCAAGAAAAAGGTTTACCACGTGTTCCTCGACAAGAATGTCACCGCACACGACATGCAGCAGATAGCGGAGGGAATAGAGCTTGAGGACGGCGAGATACATGCCGACGCCATCGAGTATGCCAGCGATACGGACAAGAGTCAGGTGGGCATAGAGATTCATAGCGGCAAGAACCGCATCGTGCGCCGCATCTTCGAACATCTGGGCTATCGCGTCGTGAAGCTCGACCGTGTACAGTTCGCGGGACTGACAAAGAAGAACCTGCGTCGCGGAGACTGGCGTTTCCTCACTGAGAAGGAGGTCGACATGCTGCGCATGGGTGCTTTCGAGTAAACAGACATAACAATACATAATAACATAAACAGATGACGTGTCGGCCTGTTCGGACCGTGCCGCCGCCACATAACACGGCTTCAGTAGCCGGGGAAGGGCAGGGGCGTGGGCTGAAAAGGCTGACGGCATTTTATAACATATATATAATATGGAGACAATACGTAGAACAAAGGTAGTCGACATTCTCAAACGCACCGACTTCGGAGCGGTTGTCAATGTGAAGGGATGGGTGCGTACGCACCGCAGCAGCAAGGCTGTTGATTTCATAGCACTGAACGACGGCTCGACCATAAAGAACGTTCAGATAGTTGTCGATCCCTCCAAGTTCGACGAGAATATGCTGAAGCAGATCACCACAGGTGCCTGCATAAGTGCCACGGGAGTGCTTGTCGAGAGCCAGGGAGCCGGTCAGGCTTCTGAGATACAGTGCAGTGAGATCGAGATTTACGGTCTGTGCGGCTCCGACTATCCCATGCAGAAGAAGGGACAGAGCTTCGAATACATGCGCCAGTACGCGCACATGCGTCTGCGCACCAACACTTTCGGTGCCGTGATGCGCATCCGTCATAACATGGCGATAGCCATACACAAGTTCTTCCACGACCGTGGCTTCTTCTATTTCCATTCGCCCATCATCACCGCAAGCGACTGCGAGGGTGCCGGCGAGATGTTCCAGGTGACGACAAAGAACCTGTACGACCTTAAGAAAGACGAGGACGGAAAGATCATCTACAGCGATGACTTCTTCGGAAAGATGACGTCTCTCACCGTTTCCGGACAGCTTGAGGGCGAGCTCGGAGCCACTGCCCTCGGACAGATATACACGTTCGGACCGACGTTCCGTGCCGAGAACAGCAACACTCCGCGCCATCTTGCCGAGTTCTGGATGATAGAGCCCGAAGTGGCTTTCATCGACAAGGACGACCTTATGGACCTTGAGGAGGAGTTCATCAAGTATTGTGTGCAGTGGGCTTTGGACAACTGCAAGGACGATCTGGAGTTCCTCAACAAGATGATTGACAAGGGTCTCATCGCAAGACTTGAGGGAGTGCTGAAGGATTCGTTCGTGCGTCTCACCTATACCGACGGCATCAGGATACTCGAAGAGGCTGTTTCGAACGGCAAGAAGTTCGAGTTCCCGGTTTCATGGGGCATGGATCTCGCCAGCGAACACGAGCGTTACCTCGTTGAGGAGCACTTCAAGAAGCCCGTGATAATGAATGATTATCCTAAAGAGATAAAGGCTTTCTACATGAAGATGAACGAAGACGGACGCACGGTGCAGGGAACGGACGTGCTGTTCCCGCAGATCGGCGAGATAATAGGAGGAAGCGTGCGTGAGGAAAGCTACGACAAGCTCATGGCGCAGATAACGGAGCGCAACATCCCGATGAAGGACATGTGGTGGTATCTCGACACCCGCAAGTACGGAACATGCCCTCACGGCGGTTTCGGACTCGGTTTCGAGCGTCTCATCCTTTTCGTTACGGGCATGCAGAACATACGCGACGTCATCCCGTTCCCGCGTACTCCGAAGACTGCGGAGTTCTGAGAAAGGGCATCATCATATACGGACAATCCCGGAACAAAGCCTTTGCGCTTCTGTTCCGGGATTGTCTTTTCCATTCCGTTCAGGCGGTCGTGTCCCATCAGCATTGCGTGCCAGTGACGGGTGTGCCGCTTTATGATTTTCCGGGAAAGCCTATGATGTCCTTCACTATTTCCCCACCTAATATTATACCTGCCGCCGCCGGCACGAAGGCATTGCTTGCCGGAACCGGGCGTTTTGAGGCTTCGGCACCGCTGTCCGGCGCGTCTTGTGCCGGTGAATGCGCGGGCTGCTCCTCGCTGTATACCACTTTCAGATGCTCTATGCCAGCCTTCCGCAGTTTCTTCCGCATGATTTTGGCTATCGGGTCCATGCTTGTCCTGCTCAGGTCAGCCACTCTGAACATTGTAGGGTCGAACTTGTTTGCCGCCCCCATGCTGCTTATCAGCGGCACACCGAGCCCGTGGCAGCGCATGGCTATGTCTATCTTCGCCTTTATTGTGTCGATGCAGTCAGCCACATAGTCGTATTCTGACAGGTCAATATTGCCCGCCTCCTCCGGCAGGTAGAACATGCGTATGGCATTGACGTCGCATTCAGGGTTGATGTCGAGAATCCTCCGGCGTGCCACATCCACCTTATACTCCCCGAGGTTGCTGTTGAGTGCGATTATCTGGCGGTTGAGATTGGTTATGCTGACGGTGTCGTTGTCGATGAGAGTGATGTGTCCCACACCGCTGCGAGCCATCACCTCGACGGCATAACCGCCCACTCCTCCTACGCCGAACACTGCAACGCGCGCTTTGGCAAGAGTCTCTATGGCGTCACGTCCGAACAGCATCTCTGTCCTTGCATACCACTTCTGCATCATCTGTTCAGTTTTATGGATTTGTCGGAGATGCTTATCAGCCTCCGTCTGTACAGGTCGCCGACGGCGCGTTTGAACACCTTCTTGCTCACATGGAACATGTTCTTTATGTCCTCCGCGTCGCTCTTGTCGCCCAGCGGACACGTTCCGCCGTTGCCGTGCAAGTATTCCAGCAGTGCCTCGGCGAAGTCTTTGGTGTGCCGGCGTCCCGACGGCTGCGCCATGAGGTCTATCTTCCCGTCTTCCCGTACGTTGCTGACGTAGCCCTTCATACGGTCGCCCGTGTGTATGTCCTCAAATATCTGGCTGTCGTAGATGAGTCCTTGGAACCTGTTGTCCACAATGACCTTGAAGCCCAGATCGGTCTTCTGCCACACCAGCATGTCCACCTCGTCGCCGCGACGGTATGGCGGCATGTCCTCGCTCAGGAAGTGTTCCACCTTTGCCGAAGCCATTATGCGGTAGCTCTCTTCGTCGATGTGCACGTGCACTATGTATCTCTTGCCTTTCTCCATGCGCATCTTCTGTTCGCGGAACGGGCAGAAGAGGTCTTTCATCAGTCCCCAGTCGAGGAACGCCCCGTGCTGGTTCACCCACGCCACTTCAAGGTATGCGAAGTCGCCCACCTTCGCCCGAGGAATCTCCGTGGTAGCCACGAGCCTCTCCTCGTTATCGAGATAGATGAACACTTCCATCGTGTCGCCTGGACAGGCACCCTCCGGCACATAGCGGCGCGGCAGGAGTATCTCCCCCTCGTCGCCTCCGTCGAGGTACAGACCGAAGTCAACCTCCTTCACGACGGTAAGTATGTTGTAGTCGCCGAGCTTTATCATATGAGTCAGTCTTTTTGCTTTTTATGTATGTGAAAGTTCATTCGCCGTCGTGTGAACCATTGTTCTCCTCCGCAGCATTTTCCGTGACGGGGTCGGAAACGTGCGTGACAGCCGTTGAGGAGCAGCTTTCGAGCATTCCGTCCTTCATCACTATGGTGCGGTCGGTTATGCTTGCCAGGTTCTCGTCGTGTGTCACTATGACGAACGTCTGTCCGAACTTGTCGCGCAGTTCGAAGAAAAGGCGGTGCAGCTCCTCCTTGTTCTTTGAGTCGAGGCTACCGCTGGGCTCGTCTGCAAGAATCACCGCCGGGTTGTTCATCAGTGCCCTTGCCACCGCTACGCGCTGTTTCTCGCCTCCCGACAGTTCAGCCGGCTTGTGCGTGGCACGGTCTTCCAGTCCCATGAATCGCAGCAGTTCGCCTGCGCGTTCTTTCGCCTCAGCCTTGCCGGTACCCCCTATGAATGCCGGAATCATTATGTTCTCCAGTGCCGTAAACTCCGGAAGGAGCTGGTGGAACTGGAACACGAAGCCTAAGCGTCGGTTGCGGAAGTCGCCTATCTGTGCCGCGTTGAGTTTCCTCACGTCAGTCCCGTCGATGACGATTGAGCCGCTGTCAGGTCTGTCGAGCGTTCCGATGATCTGCAGCAGAGTGGTCTTTCCCGCTCCGCTCGGACCTACTATGCTCACCACCTCGCCTTTGTCGATGTGCAGGTCGATGCCTTTGAGCACCTGCAGTGAGCCGAAGCTTTTTGTAATTCCCTTGATGTCTATCATAAAATGCAGTGTGTTTGTCGTTTGTCTCTTGCCTTGGTGCGGCGTCAGTGTTGCCTCGCCGTGCGGCGTTCATTGCTCTGCGTTGCCGTCGGCAGGGCTTTTCCCCGACTTCTTCATGCGGTTTATCCACTTGCCGATGCTCTCGTATGCGCTGCGGTCCTCGGTGTGCTGAGGCTGTGCGAAGGTCATTTCGTCCATGGCATTGCCGTGCTGGTCGGGGAATATTATTATGAGATTCGTGCCGGAGAAATGCGTTGTCAGCTCCTCGGGCAGATATTCTATCGCGTTCTTGTATGACACGGTGCCCTTCCGCGCAGCCACAACCACAAAGAGGTTGTCCCCGCTTATGTTAGCCGCGAGGCGTGGCAGCTCGTTCCAATGGTCCATCGCCATGTATTCAGCCTTCACGTCCGGATGGTGCTGCATGGTGTATTTGTTGATGAGCGAGAGCGTGTCGGGGCGTCCGTGGAACATCATGCGGCACTCCATGTTGCCCGCGAGGCGGTCCAGACGTTCGAGCCAGCGGTAGAATCCCGGTTCGAACTGCGCCTTCGACGGCACCGCCACGTGTATGTGCCGTATGGTTGTGAGCGGCTGGTTGAGTCGCGCCATTATTATCTGGTTGTTCAGTCCGTTGAACAGGCTCTGGTGGAACGCGCCCCAGAACTTCTGCGACACCTCCTTGTGCATGTGCATCCCGATGATTATCTCCGACGCGCGGAACTCCTTGAAGGCATGCTTTATGCCGTTGGCTATGTTGGCGGCGACCCTCACCTGAGTCTGCATCTTCACGTCGGCAGCCGCCGCATACTTGCTCACATTCTCGAGAAGGCGTTGTCCGCGTTCCTGGTTTGCCCGCATGTCGTCGTCGTCGTACACCACGTTAAGCCCCACAATCTCCCGCCGCAGCTTAGGGTTGCGCATCATGATGGCAAGACTCAGCAGTCTGTTGGCATACTCGGGATACTTCATCGGTATGAGTATGCGCTCGTCGTCGGTCTGCTGTTCGTCCTGCGGCATGTCCTTGTCGCGCAGTATTATCTGCTGTGCAGCCGACTCGGTCATCATCGTCGATATGATGCACGTGAAGAGAATCATTATCACCACGGCGTTGAGCATCTCGTCGTTCACGAGCACCTGTCCCGGAGCGGTCTCTATCCTCATGCCCACCATTATCATGGCTATCGAGCCGGCGGCGTGTGCCGAGGTGAGTCCGAACATCATGTTGCCCGACGAGAGCGGCAGGCGGAAAAGGCGGGCTGACAGATATGCCGCTATCGCCTTGCCGAAGGTGCCTATGAAGGTGATGGCGAGCACCACCCATATGATGCCTGTCCCGGCGAAGAGCAGGCGCACGTTGATGAGCATTCCCACGCCTATGAGGAAATAGGGGATGAACAGGGCGTTGCCGATGAACTCTATGCGGTTCATCAGAGGCGACACGTGGGGTATGTAGCGGTTGAGTATGAGTCCGGCGACGAAGGCTCCGAAGATGCCCTCAAGACCCACTGCCTCGCTCAGGGCTGCGCTCATGAAGAGCATCGACATGACGAAGATGAACTGCATCACGGCGTCGCTGTAGCGGCGCAGGAACCATCGCGTGAGCCTCGGTATGACGAGAACCATCGCCCCGATGTACACGAAGAACTTGGCTGCGAACCACACCCAGAACCAGAAACCTGTGCTCTCCCTGTGTGATGCCACGAGGGCGGCGAGCGTGACAAGAGCCATCAGCAGCGAGATCATGGACGAGCCGACGCTCAGCGACACGCTCTTCTTGCGCTGGAGTCCGTAACGGCTCACTATGGGATAGGCTATCAGAGTGTTGGAAGCCATGATGCAGCCCAGCAGCAGCGACGCCTGAAGGGAGTAGCCGAGCAGTGCGTGGCTCATGATGTAGGTCAGCACGAACGGCGCGGAGAATGTGAGCAGACCGAAAGTGAGAAACCTCCGTCCGTCCTTACGTATGCCGTCCATGTTCATCTCGAGCGACGCGAGGAACATGATGTAGTATAGTCCCACCTTGCCGAACAGCTCGAAGGAGTCGTCGCGCACCAGAATGTTGAGTCCGTACTTGCCTATGAGCACTCCGGCGAGCACCATTCCGATGATGTGGGGAATGCGTAGCTTTCCCATGATGATGGGTGCCGAGAGTATGATTATCATCACCACGAAGAATATCAGCGTGGGATCGGTTATCGGAAAGTATTGCGCTATCTGGGACATAGGTATGTTGCCGGTGTTTGTATGTCTGTTGTCTGATTAATATGCAAACTTAATCAAAATCGCTGGAATAAACGAAAAAAAATGCGGAAATGGATGTTACGGGACGCTATTTGGGCGTTTCAGCGCACGCATGCAGCCAGACTTTCCTCCGCATCGTTGTCGTGATATCGCGTGACCGACACCGTGACACAGCGGCGCGTGGCTTGGTCTGAGGAACGGGTGACAGTGTGGGAAAGAATGGCGGACATAATATGGCGGAATAGTTTGGGTAAATATAAATTAACATATTGTATATACTAAATGTTAAAACATTGTCTCTAAAACTGCCGTATTCTTAAACACGGACGCCCCGGACGCTGTTTTCGCGGAAAATGACGTTTTTTGCAGTCTTTCCGTAATCTGCTGACTGATACGCTGTTAGGCTTCCGACGGCTCGCGGTGCTTTATCCTCTGTTTTGCGAAAGAGCCTTTTCCGTCGTGCCGAATGGTATCTTTTGCAACACGAAAGAGCCTTCTTCGTAGCATGAGACATGCCGTTTGGCGATGCGGAACAGGCTTTCCTGCAATCCGGTCTTTTGCGTACGACTGTGTGATTGTTCCTTTTCGGTTCTTTTGTATACATTTATCGGCTAAGTCTTTTCCGGATTGTGAGACTGGAAAGGTTAAATTGTTATAGTGTAATATTAAAATAATGTTAATTACGTTTTGACCCGTATATGACGGAGACAGGATGCGGTGATGTCTGCATGTGGTGTGTGGGGAGGGACGGCAGAGGCGGATGATTCTCTCGGCAGTACGATAAAAAAAGTCGTGGTAATTGCATTTTAATGGAAATGTTGTATCTTTGCATAAGATAAGCTTCGGCTCGGCAGTATCAAGCCTGGTAAGACTTCGTCTTCCCGCCTTGCTGTTGCGCTCGCCTTGCATTATCTTTGTCATAAGATAAGCTTCGGCTCGTCGATATTTTGAAGTCACGGTAAGGCGGTGCGGAAGATGCCGTCCGGCATACCGATATATAACAACATAAACACTATAACATTATGAAAGTAGCAATTGTAGGAGCAAGCGGAGCCGTAGGACAGGAGTTCCTGCGCATACTTGCAGAGCGTGATTTCCCGATGGATGAACTGGTGTTGTTCGGCTCAGAGCGTTCGGCTGGACGAAAGTACAGCTTCAAGGGAAAGGATTACGAGGTGAGACTGTTGCAGCACAACGACGATTTCAAGGATGTCGACATAGCGTTCGTCTCCGCAGGAGGAGGCACATCGAAGGAGTATGCCGACACAATCACCAAGCACGGAGCTGTGATGATAGACAACTCGAGCGCGTTCCGCATGTGTGACGACGTGCCTCTGGTTGTGCCGGAGTGCAATGCCGAGGATGCGCTCAACCGTCCGCGCGGCATCATCGCCAACCCCAACTGCACTACAATCATGATGGTGGTAGTGCTCAAACCGCTGGAGCAGCTCAGTCACATACGCCGCGTGCACGTGTCGAGCTACCAGAGCGCGAGCGGTGCGGGTGCCGCTGCGATGGCTGAATTGCAGCAGCAGTATGAGCAGCTCGTGGAGGGCAAGCCTGTGACTGTGGAGAAGTTCCCGCATCAGCTCGCCTATAACGTCATTCCGCAGATTGATGTCTTCACCGACAACGGGTATACAAAGGAGGAGATGAAGATGTTCAACGAGACACGGAAGATAATGCACAGCGACGTGAAATGCTCTGCCACATGCGTGCGTGTGTCGTCGCTCCGCTCCCATTCGGAGAGCGTATGGATAGAGACGGAGACTCCGATAAGTGTCGAGGATGCGCGTAAGGCAATAGCAGCCGCACCGGGATGTACGCTGAAGGACGACCCGGCGAACCTTGTCTATCCTATGCCGCTGGAGACAGCCGGGCTGGACGATGTGTACGTGGGACGCATCCGCAAGGACCTTACCGACGACTGTGGTCTCACGCTGTGGCTCAGCGGTGACCAGATACGCAAGGGTGCCGCACTCAACGCCGTGCAGATAGCCGAATATCTGATAAAGGTGGGTGACGTGAAATGATATGTGACGGTCGGCAGACCGGTGGATATACATACGGCGTATGCTGTGAGCCAATCTCAGCATATGCCGTTTTTTCATGCGCGTATGGTTAGGGCTCAGGCATGACGTTGACGCTGCCGTGGCTTCGCGGCATTATTCGCGTGGGACAGACAGTGACGGGAAGGCATGCCGTAAGATATTTTTCGTGCCATTATATTAATGTATGCATCCTATAATATTAATGTATGCGCGCATGTATATTGATAAAGGTGTGATGTGAAAATAAAACGCCGGACAGTAATGAAAAACCGTCCGGCGTTGTGCGTGTGCGCCTGATAGGACTCGAACCTACACGTCGCGAGACACCAGATCCTAAGTCTGGCGCGTCTACCAATTCCGCCACAAGCGCGAGTAGAGTGTACCGTAACCGACGTTTTTCCCACCTGTGTGGTGGTGTGTTGCGGTCGCTGTGATTCTGCATGAACAGGAATCGCTGCAAAGTTACACTTTTTTTATATCATATACGAACGAAACGGTATTTTTTTTAGTCGCCTTCGGCAGGGCTGTTCATTCGGAAGTATATCGCGGGGAGGGACAGGCTAGGAGACGGGTTGTGTGTTGGAATGATGTTATATGCGGACTGTCGATTCTACGAAAACACACCGCGCATACACTTTTATGCTTAATTTATTGTGAAAAAAAGATATAATGGGTGGTTTTGTTTGCGTTGTAATGAATATTACATTATCTTTGTAGAAGACAAGCTGCGCTCGGGAAAGTATGAGCAAGCTCCCTTTCCGCTCGTTTGCATTGTCTCTACAAAACAACTATAAATTTATTGCTGTGACCGGACTGCTGTATTTATTTGAACCTATTACCCTTGACGAAAAGAACGGTATATATCTTATGAACTGGACGGATGTAGGGATTGCGGCTACAGAAAAGTTGTCCGCAAGGCTCGTTGTCATGGCTAAGGACACTTGCAGCGTGCAGGAAACAGAAGGCGTACGCACCGCGTCGTGCCGCAAAGTGTATTCTGATGCGCTCCGAGGGACAGGGCAATGGTGAAGATTTGCTGTGAAACGGATGTTTACGAATGCAGTAGTAGGATAAGTAACGGACTGAAATTATCACACGAGAAATGGACAGTATAAGACATATGGAGATGTGGACGGTGCGTGCCGTGCGTACTGCCGTGTTGCTGACGGTGCTTCTCATGATGCCTGAAGGCATTATGGCGCAGCACAGCGACTTCGGTGTATGGACAACGATGGGTGCGGAGAAGAGTCTTGGAGAGAAATGGAGCGTCGGGGCTGAAGGCGAGTTCAGAACGCGCGACAATTCCGGAACAGCTGACAGATGGAGCTTCGGACTGGAAGGGAGCTACAAGATTGTGACCGGACTGAAGCTCTCAGCAGGATACACCATGCTCTACGACAACAACGACGAGGAGATAACCGTTCATGAGGACGGCTCATACAACAGTCGGAGACCGTCCTACTGGGGACTGCGCCACCGCTTCAACGTGTCGCTCACGGGTAGTGTCAAGGCAGGAAGGTTCGGTATTTCGCTGCGCGAAAGATGGCAGTACACTTACCGTCCGAGGAAAACCACGGAGCGTTACGACTATGATAACGGATTGTGGGAGAACTATAATGTGAGAGGCAAGGGGCACAATGTGCTGCGCTCGCGGCTCAAAGTGGAGTACGATATTCCCGGATGCAGGATAGATCCTTATGCCAGTGCCGAGATGTACAACTCGTTTTCGCTGGAGAAATCGCGCTATATAGTTGGCGCGGAGTGGAAAATCACGAGGACGCACAGCGTGGGGTTGTATTATCTTTATCAGAATGTAAACAACGACAAGGATGATGACGACACCGACGAACATGTGCTCGGACTGAGCTACAGAATAAAGTTGTAGTGCGTGAAAGGCATATGTGCCGTATCGGAGGTCGCACAGCCGGTGCTGCCGCAAGGCTCACGGTTGCCGTAATCACACTTTTATTTCATAATAAGACGAATGTTTTCATAATAAAATATTGACGTGAGTCAATTGCTGTTTTTAGGGTAACACGGACCGGTCGGGGCATCTTCACGACCGGTCCAATTTTGTTTAAAAGGTAAAAATGTAAAGAAGTAAAAAGGTAAAAAGGCGGGGGAAAGGGTAAAAGGATAAAAAAGTAAAAAGGTAAAAAGGCAATTGGAAAGGGTAAAAGGGTAAAAAGGTAAAGAGGTAAAAGGCAATTGGAAAGAGTAAAAAGGTAAAAAGGTAAAGAAGTAAAAATAACGTTTGAGGAGGCGACAAATCATATTTAAAATGCGGACATGCATTCTCTGGAACGTCCTTATAGCTTCTGTCTTGTTCCAATCCGCTTGTTTTTACCTCTTTACCTTTTTACCTTTTTACCCTTTCCAATTGCCTTTTTACCTCTTTACCTTTTTATTTTTTTACCCTTTCCCCCGCCTTTTTACTTCTTTACCTTTTTACCTTTTTACCCTTTTATCGCAGTGCATTCCACCTCCACAAGTGCGTTCTTGGGCAGCGTTTTCACTGCCACAGCCGACCGTGCGGGGAAAGGCATGCTGAAAAATTCGGCATACACCTCGTTCATAGCGGCGAAGTTGTCCATGTCGGAGAGGAAAACGGTGGTCTTGACAACGTGTGCAAGGTCAGTGCCCGCCTCTTCCAGGATGTGCTTAGCGTTGGTGAGCGACTGTCTGGTCTGCTCCTTTATGCCACCCTCTGCAAACATTCCATTTGCCGGATCGATGGGAAGCTGTCCGGAGACGAATACCATTCCTCCTGCCTCGATGGCCTGACTGTATGGTCCGATTGCTTTCGGAGCCTTTTCTGTGCTTATTGCTTTCATGTGTGTTGATGTTTTATTGTTGTGTGAATATTGGTTTTCCGTGTTGTCGTATCATTTCCGTGCCGTTGCCGTGCGCGGTGTCTGTAGTGCTCAGTGAGTGTCTTCCGCCGTGCCGTCGTTGATGATGTGCCGTGCGTATTCTATTATGGTGTCCCTTCCGCGCAGCATGTCGGCATTGTCGAGCGACACCCTGTAGTCAGGCTCTATGCCGAACTCGGTGGTCTGCCTGTCAGTGTCGTACATGGGACATGCCGAGAACCGCACGCTCCATCCTATAGGGAGCTCGCTCGTGTAGGGCATTCCTGCTCCGCCGCCCGTCCTGTCGCCCACGACGGTGACGCCCGGACAGCACTTCATGTACTTCACAAACTCGTTGGCTGCGCTGTATACCGCCCTGTTGGTAAGCACCACGGCGCGTTTCTGCCATCGCAGTCCCTTGGCAGGCTTGAGCCTCTGCTCCTCCATCTTGGAGAAGTCGTTGTGCCCCGGACCGGTCTTGTGCTGCATGTAACCCACGCATATCTCCTCGTTGGTGAAGCGTGCCGCGAGTTTCTCCGCAGCCGTGAGCATGCCTCCGCTGTTGTCGCGCAGGTCGATGATGAGTCCGTTGCAGGGCGCGAGGAAAAGCAGTATCTCGTCCAGATTGCCGTCGCCCGGAGCCGTGGAGAACGACTTGCAGCGCAGGTAGCCCGTGTTGTCGTCGAGCACGCGGTATTCCATTCCCGCCGCTATGCGGTAGTCTGTGCCAAGGTATTTTCTTATAAGCGTGTCGCTGTAGTTTGACGGATAGTCCTCCTTCCACGACCAGTTGCGCGCCACGTCCCACGCCGAGTACATGTTGACGTGTCCGTCGCGCAGTTCGCCGAGCATGTTTCCGAGAATCTCGAACAGCTGGTCCTCCGTCAGGTTGTCGCTCATCTGCACCGAGTAGCGGCTGCGTACCTCGTCCCAGTCGAGCCCGTACTCCTTGCCCTTCGCCTCGAAGAAGCAGTAGTGCTCGTCCATTATGCGCCACAGAGCCTCGAAGTTGCCGCGCGGATTGTCGGCATACTCCTCCTCGTCAACGCATGAAGTGAGGCATGCCGTCATAGCCGTGATGTAGAGAAAAAACAGTGTCAGTCGTCTCATGGATGTATCTTTATGAGTTTGAACCGCCTTACCACGCCTATCATGAAGGCGTGCGTGTAGATATGCGACTTCAGATTGTTCACCCGAGCCTGCTGTATGTCGCACAGATAACCAGCCCGCAGCGTCGTGCATCCTATGGTGAAGTCGAGCGATAGCATCTGTCTGACCGACGGTGAGCATACGAATGTGGTAGGCACAATATTACGGTCGTAGTTGCCTCGTGAGAATATCTCGTAGTAAGACTGCCCGTAGTTGGGGCTGAACATCAGTCCGCAGAGCGGTATGTTCAGCTCATAGCGTGCGGTGAACGGTCTGCCCGCGAGGGTGAATCTGTAGTCCGCGCTTCCCGTAGGCGTTATGTTCACCATTGCCCTTGCCTGCGCCGGGTTGTTGCCGTTGCGTGTGTTGTAGATGAAACCGATGGTGGCGTCGGCTGCGGCACCCGCCTTCAGGTTCAGCCTGTTGCCTGAGAGGCGCCAGTTGTAAAGCCATGCGTACTGGAAGAAGTACGCTCCCGCCATCTCCGCTCCGTTGCCCGAGCGGTTGTCGGCGTAGGATATGCTGCCCTGATGGGTTATCCTCCGCGACCAGCGGCTGCGTTCGGAGTCGCGTGTGGTGTGCGATATGTAGCGCAGTTCCACACCCTTGTATTTCTCCGGAGAGAGATAAGTGTCGAGTATGTCAGCCGACCCTATGGCAGCCATTCGTGCGTTCGTTATCACCTTGTCCGACGTTATGGTGTCGCTCTGCGCCCGTGACGCGGTGGAGTAGAGCAGTGCCGCCGCCGCGATAAACACTCTACATGTCGTCATCGCCGAAGAGATTAAGCTGTCCTGTCATCTCGTCTATCACCTGCTGCCTGCTTTTGCCTGCGTCCGGATCGAGGTTCTCCGGCTCCTCCTCCTGCTCTTCACCGCCGTCGGGCTCGTCTTCCGGTTCAGGCTCCGGCATTCTCAGAGGCTCCAGCTCCTCTATGTCCTCAACCTCCCATGTGCATATGCGCTTGCCTTTAGCCTTGAATCCCTTCACTCCAACAAACTGTTCCATGTCTATTTCCATGGGCGGTCGTTGCGTGGAGTTGCCGTCTCTGCCCTCCACCGGCTTGAATGTCACGCGTATGCGCGGGTATACCGTGTCGGTGAGAAGCACGAGCCTGCTCTGCGGGTTGTCGCCGAGGAAGTTCTGATGGCGTTTTGTCGCCTCCATGCAGAAGCGTTTTATGTAAGGATAGTTGTCGTTGTCGGCGTCGTAGAGCACAGCTGTCCACACCTTGCCGGGGTTCCATTTCTCTATTATGCGGATGTTGTCCTCATAGTGGTTGTTGGCGTCGAAGTCGGTGATATAGAACTCGTTGTCGTCGAGCACCACAAGTATGGAGTCGCCGTCGTTGAATTCTCCGAGCAGCTTTCCGCGTTCGTCGTAGTTCAGTCTGTTCACGTCGGCGTCGAACCACACCTTCCTTCCTCCGAGTGTGGAGCGTCCGTGGCTCTTCAGTCCTATCCTGTTGACGGCATGCTTGGTAAGAATGTTGCCTTTGGCGGTGCGTGCCTTTATTGCGATGTCGGAGAAATCCTTCTCCAGGAAAATCTTCTTCATCTTGGCGGTCACCTCCAGCGTCACCTTTATCACCTCCGCCTCGCCGTTCGGGTTGGCAGTGAAGTAGAGCACGCGCGAGCCCGGTGTGCCTTGCGTGAGGTCATACTCGCGGTCGCGTGTCATCGACGTCACGTTGAAGCGTTTGATGTATGACGGTCCGTTTCTGCCGTCGCGGTATACCGCGTTGTATGTGGTGCGCCTGTCGTTGCGCTTGAACACCTGCACGTGCATCACGTTCTTGCCTACGAAAATCTTGTCAGCCACGCGCATCACCTTATATTTTCCGTCCTTGAAGAACACGATGATGTCGTCAATGTCGGAGCAGTTGCACACGAACTCGTCCTTCTTCAGTCCTGTGCCGATGAATCCCTCCTGCCTGTTGATGTATAGTTTCTCGTTCGCCTCCACCACTTTCGCCGCCTCGATGGTGTCGAAGCTGCGTATCTCCGTGCGTCTGGGATGGTCCTTGCCGTACTTTTCCTTTATGAATCCGAACCACCGTATGGTGACGTCGGTCATGTGGGCGAGGTCGTGGTCTATCGACTTTATCTCCTCTTTCGTCCTGAGTATGAGTTCGTCAGCCTTGTCCTTGTTGAACTTCAGTATGCGTTGCATCTTTATCTCCATGAGCCGCAGTATGTCGTCGCGGGTCACCTCGCGCACCAGCTGTTTCTTGAACGGCTCCAGCCGGTTGTCCACGTGAGCCACGGCGGCGTCCATGTCGGGCGCGTTCTCGAACCCCTTGTCCTTGTATATGCGTTCCTCTATGAATATGCGTTCGAGCGAGGCGAAGAACAATTGTTCGAAAAGCTCGCCGCGCCTTATCTCGAGTTCCTTGCGCAGAAGCCCCATGGTGCTGTCCACCGAGTGGCGCAGCACGTCGCTGACGGTAAGGAAGCACGGTTTGTTGTCCTCAATGACGCAGCAGTTGGGAGACAGGTTTATCTCGCAGTCGGAGAAGGCGTAGAGCGCGTCGATGGTCTTGTCGGACGATATGCCCGGTGTGAGGTGCACCAGAATCTCCACCTCCGCCGCCGTGTTGTCGTCCACCTTGCGTGCCTTTATCTTTCCCTTGTCAATGGCTTTGAGTATGGAGTCGATGAGCGTCGATGTGGTCTTGCTGTAAGGTATCTCCTTTATGGCGATGGTCTTGCTGTCTATCTTCTCTATCTTGGCGCGCACCTTGAGCTGTCCTCCGCGCTGTCCGTCGTTGTATTTGCTCACGTCTATGGAGCCGCCTGTGGGGAAGTCTGGATAGAGGGTGAACTCCTCTCCGCGAAGATAGCTTATCGCCGCGTCGCATATCTCCACAAGGTTGTGCGGCAGAATCTTAGAGCTCAGACCCACGGCTATGCCCTCCGCTCCCTGCGCGAGCAGCAGCGGAAACTTCGCCGGCAGCGTGATGGGCTCGCGGTTGCGTCCGTCGTAGCTCAGCTGCCAGTCGGTTGTCTTGGGGTTGAACACCACGTCGAGCGCGAACTTCGACAGCCTCGCCTCTATGTAACGTGGTGCGGCAGCCCGGTCGCCGGTAAGTATGTTGCCCCAGTTTCCCTGACAGTCGATGAGCAAATCCTTCTGTCCCATCTGCACGAGGGCGTCTCCTATGGATGCGTCGCCGTGCGGATGGAACTGCATGGTGTGTCCCACGATGTTCGCCACCTTGTTGTACCGTCCGTCGTCCATGCGCTTCATGGAGTGCAGTATGCGTCTCTGCACGGGCTTCAGTCCGTCCTCTATGTGTGGCACGGCGCGTTCGAGTATCACGTATGAGGCGTAGTCGAGAAACCATGTCTGGTACATGCCGCTGAGATGGTGCACCGCCGAGGCGTCAAACCGGTTCACCGGCTTGTAGTCTGACCGCGCCTCCGGCACATTGACGGCATCGTCCGCGCTTTCGTTGTTTATCTCTTCATCAAAACTCTCGTTGTCTTTTATTTCGTCACTCATATTTTTCTGTGGTCACAAATTTTGCTTCAAAGTTAATGAAAAAAATCCTATCTGAGAAAGATTTGGAAGCAAAAGGGAGGAGAGGGGGAGGTGAGGAGGGGAGAAGGTGGGAAGGTGAGGTGGGAGAAGGTGGGAATGGGAGAGAATGAGAGGGTGGGGAGGGGAGATGGTGAGAGGGTGGGAGTATGCATAAATATACGGAAGGGAAAGTAAAATATTTTGACAATTGAAAATCGGGAAAGAGAAAACGGAGATGTCATAAAATATATTTCTCACGGCATCATGAATGGCGTTGTGGAATGGCTACCCCTGTTTCTCACCCCTTTTCTGCCCGTCTGGAGGGGTGGAGGAGTACTTCCGCTGTTGCAGGAATGCCGTTTCAGTGTGGCGGAACAGTGCCTTCCGTGTGGCGGAAGAGGCTTTTCTGAGGCGCGGAAGAGCCAGTTTGGCATGACGGAAGAGGCTCTTCCGCATGGCTGCGATGGGACTGTCGTGATGCATGACAGCGCAAATGGTTGATTGACAGACCTTTATGTAAACTTCAAAATACTCGCTTATTTGCAGCCGAAGGCGCATCGTTCCGTCTCTGCGGCGTTCTCGCGGAGTTGACATTGCATAAATATGCATTGCCGTGACGGTTGTGAATATTTATTCATCCGGCATGTGGCGGTTAGCTGTCCTGTGCTTCATGTATGGTGCATCGGAATGTGTGCGTGTGTCACAATGGCGCGCCCGTAAGTATAATGTGTGTGAAAATGTTTTGCGCTTTGGGCAAATTATCTTACCTTTGCATATGATATAGCTGCACTCGGGAAATAAAGAGCAAGCTCTCTTTCCACTCGTTTGCAATATCATTGCATATGATAAGCTTCGGCTCGGCAGTGTCAAAGTTGTAAAAACTTTGTTTTTCCACTTTGCCGTTGCACTCGCCTTGCAATATCATTGCCCACAAAAAATGTGCGCGGAGATGACATTCTGTATGTCTGTGACGTACGCTTTTATGAACCCGAAATATAAGAAAACAATTATACAATGGCACAGGAAGACGTTTTTAAGAAAATAGTATCGCACTGCAAGGAATACGGTTTTGTGTTTCCCAGCAGCGACATCTACGACGGTCTGGCAGCCGTATACGACTACGGACAGAACGGTGTTGAACTGAAAAACAATATCAAGGAATACTGGTGGAAGAGCATGGTGCTCCTGCATGAGAACATCGTGGGCATCGACTCCGCCATATTCATGCACCCGACAATATGGAAGGCGTCGGGGCATGTCGACGCTTTCAACGACCCGCTCATAGACAACCGCGACTCGAAGAAACGCTACCGCGCCGACGTGCTCATAGAGGATCAGATAGCAAAATATGAGGAGAAGATAAACAAAGAGGTGGAGAAGGCGCGCAAACGCTTCGGTGAGGCGTTCGACGAGGCTAAGTTCCGCGAGACAAACCCGCGCGTGCTGGAGAACCAGAAGAAGCGTGACGAGCTGCACGAGCGTTACAGCGTGGCTATGAACGCCATGAATCTGGAGGAGCTCAAGCAGATAATACTCGATGAGGGGATAGTCGATCCGATAAGCGGAACGAAGAACTGGACCGACGTAAGACAGTTCAATCTTATGTTCTCTACGGAGATGGGCTCCACCGCAGACTCTACAAGCAAGATATATCTGCGCCCGGAGACGGCACAGGGAATATTCGTAAACTATCTCAACGTGCAGAAGACCGGACGCATGAAGGTGCCGTTCGGCATCGCGCAGATAGGCAAGGCGTTCCGCAACGAGATTGTGGCACGGCAGTTCATATTCCGTATGCGCGAGTTCGAACAGATGGAGATGCAGTTCTTCGTGAAGCCCGGCACGGAGCTGGAGTGGTTCAACACATGGAAGCAGACGCGCATGAAGTGGCATCAGGCACTGGGCTTCGGTGCGGAGAACTACCGTTTCCACGACCACGAGAAACTCGCCCACTACGCCAACGCCGCAACCGACATAGAGTTCCACATGCCGTTCGGATTCAAGGAGGTGGAGGGAATACACAGCCGCACCGACTTCGACCTGTCGCAGCATGAGAAGTTCTCGGGACGCTCAATAAAATACTTCGACCCGCAGACCAACGAGAGCTACACGCCGTATGTCATCGAGACGTCAATAGGAGTGGACCGTATGTTCCTCTCTGTGATGTGTCACTCCTTCTGCGAGGAGAAACTCGAGAACGGCGAGACGCGCACCGTGCTACGCCTGCCCGCCGCTCTGGCTCCGGTGAAGCTGTGCGTGATGCCGCTCGTGAAGAAGGACGGACTGCCCGAGATGGCGCGCAAGATAATAGACGACCTGAAGTTCCACTTCAACTGTCAGTACGACGAGAAGGACACGGTGGGCAAACGCTACCGCCGTCAGGACGCCATCGGCACGCCTTACTGCGTGACTGTGGACTACGACTCTCTCAAGGACAACACCGTGACACTGCGCTTCCGCGACACCATGGAGCAGGAACGTGTGGGTATAGACCAGTTGCGCGGCATCATAGAAGACAAGGTAAGCATATACAGCCTGCTGAAAAAACTGCAATAATATATGAACAGACACCTTATTATATATCTGTTTGCACTGCTCGCACCGATGGCTCTGCTCACGTCGTGCAGTGAGAGTGACGGTGATCCGGAGGAGTTCGCCAACTGGAAGAAGACCAATGACGATTATTTCAACAACCTGTATGCCACGGCGAAGTCGAGTGCGTCGCTGGGCGACAAGAGCTGGAAGGTGATACGCCAGTGGTCGCTCGAGGAGTCGGCGGCGAAGGAACCCTACGACCACATCGTGGTGAATGTGCTGGAGAACGGCACGGGCTCGGGCTGCCCTCTGTACACAGACTCTGTGAAGGTGCACTATGAGGGACGGCTGCTCCCGTCTACATCTTATCCCGAGGGATATGTTTTCGACAAGTCGTTCACGGGAGAATACAGTCCGGCAACGTCCACACCGGCAAAGTTCGGAGTGTCGGGAGTGGTGGACGGACTGTCTACCGCACTGCAGCACATGCACATAGGCGACCGCTGGAAGGTGTACATCCCGTATCAGCTTGCCTATGGCACAACCAACAACGGTACCATTCCGGCTTATTCCACGCTGGTGTTCGACGTGACGCTCGTGAGCTATTACAGGGCTGGTGTGGACGTGCCCGACTCCAAGGCGCGTAAGGCTGCGGGATGGGTGGAGGAATGACACATCATCACCGGTGCCTCTGCGCATCAGTATACAGTATAAAGGCGGATTCAGTAGAGTCCGCCTTTTTCCGTGTTTTTTTCATCATGTGCCCCCACCATGACGCTTGTCCATGCATTCCATCGCTGCCTGTAAAAGTAGAGACGCAAGATTTTGCGTCTCACAAGCGAGTGTTCCTCAATATATCCGCACGTTTCTATGGTGGTGAAAATATGCTTTTGTATCTCGTGAGACGCAAGATTTTGCGTCTCTACAGGCTGTCGCCATTGTTATGATATTATGTTACCGGTGCTTGGAACAACATATTATACATTATTATATATAATATATGTTGTATCGATTTCACCACCTTCACGGTGTTATACCGATGCCCGATATCCCTCGCTTCCGTTGTTTTCAAATACACCAGCCTTCTTTCGCCATCCATACGACAATCTTTCATATCCCTCACTCGTACATTTCTTTAATAAAAACATTCCGCGTCCGGCAATAATATAGCAGTCTTTCATTGCCCCGACTTGTACATCTTTTTTCTATAAAACAGGCTGCATTCGGCAATTTGAAAGCAAGCTTTCATTGCCCTCATTGGCACTGTTTTTTCATGAAAAAGCCACTGTGTGCGCACACAGTAGTTGATTTAGGTCAAAAATAAGGCATTTTTCTGGAACAAGTAATACAAAAGTGTTGCGTGGAATGTCATCCGGTTGTAACTTTGCATCGTCAAAAGAAATCTACCGCGAGGTACAAAAAGAAAGACGTCAGATAAGATTAATTTGAGAGAGATAAATCTTCATAGGTAAAAAAAAAGAGAGAGATAAAGTAAATAAGGTAAAGATTGAGAACGGATAAAAATAAAAAAGATTAGTAAATAAGAACAGGGTATTGGTCAAAGGTATAAGATTGAGGATAACGACAAAAGGTATAAGATTGAGGATAACACTTAAAGAAAAGGTATTGGCAGGTAAAGATTGAAGGATAACAGATTTGGGTATTAGTTGTTAAGGTTGATAAGAAAGGTTGTTCAGGAGGTTCAATAGGTAAAGGTCAGGAAGTGTAGAAAGATGGTAGAAGGATTTTGATGCATGAAGATGACCCTATTTGCAGCGTTAGCTGCAATAGGTATGGCGGTGAGGAAGAACAAGGAATAAGCCGCCGCTCATCATGGGAAAGCATAGGAAAAAAGAAATAGGTTTAATTATAAGGAAACAGAAATCAGGAAAGTTATATGAGGATGAGGTCATGCGCATGACTTCATCTTTTTGTTTTCCGGGGGATTGTCCGTTGCGCCTTCTGCAATACAGCAGGCCGCCTTGTGTGCCATCGGCATGCTCCTCTGGCTCGTTTGCGTTGCCTCTAAGTGCCGCATTCAAAGGGGGCATCTGTCTTGAGGTCTGCCACACTCACTCTTCGTACTATGAAATGCATCTCACTGACAGCACTCAATCTTACGGCAATTAATTTGGAACACTTGTTTAATTGGTGTCGTTTTATTCGTTTTACACATTTTTTTGAGTTAACTTTGCAGCCGCTTTGGGACGTATTTTTTCATTGAAAAGCAGTGACGAGCTTCTTGCCGGCATACGCGAGGGAAAGCCGGTGAGCACAAGCGAGAAACTCAGTCTTATCATAGGACTGAGTATTCCGTCCATTCTCGCGCAGGTTACATCCGTACTCATGTTCTTCATCGACGCCTCCATGGTGGGGCACATCGGCGCGGAGGCATCGGCGTCGATAGGTCTGGTGGAGACCACCACGTGGCTTCTCGGCAGCATAACCAATGCCGCGTCGCTCGGATTCTCCGTACAGGCGGCACATTTCATAGGCTCCGGTGATTTCGGCAAAGCCCGTCAGGTGTTCCGTCACGGTCTTGTCTGTACCACGATAATAAGTATGGTGGTGCTGCTTTTGGCGGTGGCTGTGCATTCGCGGCTGCCCTACTGGCTTGGCGGAGGCGAGGACATAGCTCGCGACGCATCGCTCTACTTCCTCATATTCTCGCTCGCCGTGCCCTCGTTCCAGCTGTCCAACCTTTGCGGGGCGATGCTGAAGTGTTCGGGCAACATGCGCATCCCGAGTATAGTGAGCGTGCTCATGTGTGTGCTCGACGTCATTTTCAACTACATATTCATATTCGTCATGGGACTGGGTGTGGTAGGAGCGGCTATAGGAACGGCTCTTGCGGTGACGGTGGCAGCCTCCTTGCAGGCATATTTTGCCATCTTCCGGAGCAAGATGCTGGCTTTACGGCAGGACAGCGAGCGTTTCCGCTGGGTTACATCCTATGTCCGCAACGCGCTGAAGATAGGCACACCCATCGCCCTGCAGTCGGTCCTGATGAGCGGCGCGCAGATAGTGAGCACCATGATTGTGGCTCCGCTGGGCAACTTCGCCATTGCCGCCAACACCTTCGCCATCACGGTTGAAAGTCTGTGCTACATGCCCGGATACGGCATCGGTGACGCTGCCACGACACTTGTGGGGCAGACCAAGGGCGCCCAGAGACTCGCTCTGTGCCGCAGTTTCGCACACATGACGGTGGGCTTGGGCATGGCTGTGATGGCTGTGATGGGTGCCGTGATGTATATTTTCGCTCCCGACATGATGAGCATCCTCACTCCTGTAGAGGAGATACGTGCTCTCGGCATACAGAGTCTTCGCATAGAGGCTTTCGCCGAACCGATGTTCGCCGCCTCTATAGTTGTATATTGCGTGTGTGTGGGAGCCGGAGACACGCTCAAACCGGCACTCATCAATCTGTTCAGCATGTGGTGCGTGCGTCTGTCGCTTGCGGCTTTGCTCGCTCCGGAGTACGGACTGAAGGGTGTATGGACGGCTATGGCTCTGGAGCTGACGTTCCGAGGCATCCTTTTCCTTGTGCGTCTTTTCCGGGGCAAATGGCTGCATCACAAGATTTGACGCGATTAGGTCGTCATTCCGCCAAATCGCTTTTTTGCCTGTCATTGAAGCGTATCCTCAGGCAACACACCTTGGTATTATAGTAGAGACGCAAAATCTTGCGTCTCCCGAGCAAGTCCTTCGCAATATATATGCATGTTTATATGTCGGTGGAAATATGCTTCCGTTGCTCGTGAGAGGCAAATATGCGCAATGTGTAGGGATGGTGGTATGTCGTCGTTAATATCCTGTTATTGCACGGGAGACGCAAAATTTTGCGTCTCTACAGGCTGGCGCGGTAATTAAGTGAGGACGGTCTGTGCGCATTATTTCTGTTCATCACCTTATTATATATATTATCTCACTTTATTATATATATTATCTCACCTTATTATATATATGATTCCTCGCACGTCGTTGGTCCCTTTCCATGTTTTGTCACGTCATCATCCGTCGCTTATTTTTGCAATTCCGTAAGCCGGTGTGTCAGACATCAGCGCGAAATATGGATGGGGTCAGCTTGCCGGTTCTGCCTGAAACCTCTTCCGCAGGTATTTTTCACCGGTGAAAGGGTGATTTTCCCGCTATATGACCCGGTTTTTCGTAAACAAACGTTAAATCTAAGCCAAAATCCGGTTTTTATATAAAAAAAGTCCCGAAAAGCTTGCATCGTATTGCAAAATAGCGTACATTTGCAGTGTACTATTAAAGTAATACACTACAACAGTGATAAAACAACAAAACAAACAATAACACATTAAAAACTATACGACTATGGACGCAATCATCACAGCAGCAACAGTAATGGCAATGTATTTCAATTCACTCGGTTCGGAAAACAGCCGTTATCTCTACAACGCCGACATACAGGACGGCAAGGTTGCCTCAATCAATGTATATGACAATTCAGAAAAATATCTCTCTCAGAAACTTCAGTACCGCTTCCTTTACGACTCAGACAACCGTCTGGTGTCGAAGGAAGCCCTGGAGTGGAACTCCTCGTCACGCAGGTGGCAGCCGTCATACAGACTGAACTATACATACGACGCTGCGGGATACACGCTCGAACTGCAGAGATGGGACTCCAAGGCGTCTGCTTACTCCAAGGCTGAGGAGAAGACGGAGTACAGGATGGTGATGGGCAACGTCGCCGCGGTGAACACTTACAGATGGTGTGACAAGGCGAAAGGCTACGAGCTTGCCGACAACATGCTCGTGATGCAGCCACACGCCGACTGGTATATCGCACAGGATGTGACGGTAAAATGACACGGAAACAAGAAAGGAACGGCAGTGCGACAGTCATACATCAACAAAGGAATAAAGATTTCAGATAAACATTAACAGACAACATAAAAACAGATAAGGTCATGATAACAGTAGACAACATAACATTCAGTTATCCGGGAACAAAAAGAAACGTGTTCGAAGACTTCAGTCTTAAATTCGAGGAAAACCGCATCTACGGTCTGCTCGGCAAGAACGGCATGGGAAAGAGCACGATGCTCTATCTGATAAGCGGACTTCTCCAGCCGTCGGGCGGGACGGTGAAGGTGGACGGAATGGAGGCGCGCCTCCGTCAGGCGGAGATGCTTCAGGAGATATTCCTTGTGCCCGAGGAGTTTGAACTGCCGCGTACGACCCTCGATGAGTATGTCCGCATGAACGAGCCTTTCTATCCACGGTTCAGCCGCGAGGTGCTTCAGAACTGTCTGAACGAGTTTGAGCTGCCCCTCACACTCAGGCTCAACGCCCTCTCCATGGGCCAGAAGAAGAAGGTTTACATGAGTTTCGCCCTTGCCGCAGGGACACGCCTGCTGCTCATGGACGAGCCTACGAACGGACTCGACATACCGTCGAAGAGCCAGTTCCGCAAGGTTGTGGCAAACAACATGACCGAGGACCGCACACTGATAATATCCACCCATCAGGTGCACGACGTGGAATCGCTGCTCGACCACATCGTGATATTCGACGGAAACGGTGTTGCTCTCGACGAGTCTGTGGGTGACGTGTGCGACAAGTATGTCTTTGAGACCCGCCGTCCGGGCGAGCCCACCGACGACGTGATATACTCGGAGTTCTCCATTCAGGGCAATGCCGTCATGGCGCGCCGTGGCAGTCGTGAGGAGACACCTGTGAATCTGGAACTGCTTTTCAACGCTGTGACAAAGGGAATGCTCAAATGACGGGAATGAAACATAAAGAAGAAAGGAGAATATAAAGATGAGACAGTTTGACTGGAAACGTTTCCGCATGATGCTCTTGTGGACATACGGGAACAATAAAGGAAACCTCCTGCGTATGGGAGTGATAATGACGATAGCCTTCTTCTTGTGCGAGGAATTTGTGGCAGGGGTGACGTTCTCCAATAGTTGGGACTATGATATTGATTTCGTTGGCGGAATAATGCTCTCGTTCTGTTGCATGGTGGGACTCACATGCTTTTATTTCGGGGCGAGTACCATGTTTTCCTGCACCCGTCACAAGCGTCAGGCGACGGCTTTCCTGATGCATCCGGCGTCGAATATGGAGAAATATCTGTCGCGGTGGATTTATGTTACGGTGGGCTGGGGAATAGTCATAACGCTGGCGTTTCTCGCCGCCGATTGTCTCAGAATGATTTTCAACACCGTTATGGGGTGGTCGCTCACAAGCAGCATATTAAGTATGTTGGCTGCCGGTCCTGTGTTTCAGGACCCGGGTCTCATGTGGTTCATAAGCTCGCTCCCGGCAGATACCGTCGCAAACATTGTCCTCATGGTGACTGCAATGATGTGGACTCACAGCTTCTACATACTCGGAAGCGCGTTCTTCCGCCGTCATGCGTTCCTCCTCACCACGATTGTGCTGATGTTCATACAGATGGCTTTGGCAATTATAGGGGCAACGGTGGATTATGAGGTTGCGAGTGTCGAATTGGTGGTTGTCGGCGTATACACTGCCGCAGCGTTTGTCCTGGCACTCACAATCTTCAATTACTGGGCGTCGTACAGACTCTTCAGACACACCAACGTGATAAACAACAAATGGATAAACATCTGATCCGCCATTCGGACGGGCAAATAAAAACATGAACAATATGAACAATTTCAATATATCGAGAACGTTGCGGCTCGCCAGATGGAGCCTTGTGGAAGAACGCGGATTCGCCATCCGCACCACGATAATAATAACTTTGCTGATGACATTCCTCATGACATTCCTGTCGATTGGCGGTGAGGCGACATACATGGCGTATGGCGGAGATGCCCGTATGCAGGTCCTCATGATGGAAAAACTGTCTAAAGGCTTGTCTTTCATCTTCATTTCCATCTACTGGCTTGTGATGATGGTGGGCGGAAGTATGGTGTTCCGCAACATGAGAACAAAGCAACAGCGCATAGCATACATGATGCTTCCCGCGTCCAACATGGAGAAATATGTCACCCGTGTGGTGATGGTTGCCCTCGGCGGACTGCTTATGTCGGTGGTGTCCTTCGTGCTGGCAGACCAGCTTCAGATGGTTTTCATAAAGCTTATATTCGGTGATTCACACATCGGCTCGTATGTCATGGCGTCCGCATCCATGCTGTCCGACATTGCCTCTAAAGGCGTCGGGGCGTTAAAGTCAATGGGAATAGATATTGAGACGTCTTTCCCCAACTCGTCGTTATACACATCTTTTGCAGCCACGGGCATGCAGTCGGGAAACTTTCTGGGTGTATGGTTTGTCCTGCAATATCTGTTCGACATGTCTGCCTTTCTCCTTATGGGCTCGCTGTTCCGCCGCCATTCGTGGTTGTTCGCATGCCTTATATACTCTTTGGTTACAGCGTTGATACATCTCATTGTCCCGGCTGTGAACATCTGGATACCGGTTACGCTGATGCTCGTGTGCATTGTGGTGTTCGTGTGGCTTTCCTTCCGTGTGTTCACAAGGATGCAGGTAATAAACAATAAACTCTTGAACATATGACATTCAGCAACGACAAAGCGATATACATACAGATGGCTGACCGTCTGTGCGACGACATCCTCGCAGGTGTCTACACCGATGACGAGCGCATACCAAGCGTGAGGGAGTATGCCGTGAAACTCGAAGTGAACACCAACACCGCCGTGAAGGCTTACGACTATCTGGCGCGCGACGGTATAATATACAACAAACGTGGGTTGGGATATTTCGTCACCGCCGGTGCGCGAGAACGCATCATGGATGCCCGCCGCAAGGATTTCATGGAGAACATCCTGCCCGACGTGTTCCGCAACATGCGGCTCCTCGATGTCGGCATTGAGGATGTGGAGACGGAATGGAAACGTTATGGTGAAAGCTTATAATATGTTATTTTTGTCAGATAAATAGTGATGACATGAGCAATATTATTAATTTTGCATAAGATAAGCTGCACTCGGGAAATTGAAAGCAAGCTTTCTTTCCTCTCGTTGGCATTATCTTTGCATAAGATAAGCCGCGGTTCGGCAGTATCAATCATGATAAAACTTCGTTTCATCTGATTGCTGTTGCACTCACCTTGCATTATCTTTGCAAAAGATATTAAGCTATCTCACATAAATAAAGACACATATTAATATATAGTGAATATGAATACGAAAACATTACTGATGTCGTTCTCGATGATTGCCTCGGCAGCGTGTGCCCAGAATCTCACGTCGGGTATCGACAAAGCCAACATGAATCTTAACGTCAAACCCGGTGACGACTTCTATGAATATGCCGCCGGAGGTTGGTTGAAAGCGCATCCCCTCGACGCCGAACATCCTTCAAACGGTGCTTTCGTCGACCTTGAGGAACAGAACCAGAAGCGCATCCGCGGACTGATAGAGGAGTACTCTTCCACCAGCCAGCCCAAAGGTACGCTCGGACAGAAGATAGGCGACCTGTACAACATGCTGATGGACAGCGTGCGTCTCAACCGTGAGGGAGCGGCTCCGCTTATGCCTGTGCTCGAGAAGATAAGGGCTATAAAGAACAAGAAAGAGTATCAGCTCGTCACGGCACGGCTCGACCGCCAGGGCGTGGGAGCCATGATGTTCGGCATCGGTGTGGGAGCCGACCAGCGCAACGCCTCGCAGAACATCGTGGGAATATCGCAGGGCGGCATAGGTCTGGGCGACCGCGACTACTATCTCAACGACGACGAGCAGACCGTTAAGGTGCGCGAGGCATACAAGGAATACATCGCCACGCTCTTCCGCCTTGCCGGTGACGATGCGCAGACGGCTCAGAAGAAAACTGATGTGCTCCTCGCCATAGAGACACGCATAGCGAAAGCCAGCTACGACAAGGTGAAGCTGCGCGACATCAACGCCAACTATCACAAGATGAGCTACGCCTCTCTCATCGCTGACTATCCGGGAATAGACTGGGGCAACATTTTCCTCGCACAGGGATTCCCGCCGTTCGATGAGGTGGATCTCGGACAACCGGAGCCAGTGAAGGAGGTGGAGCGCATACTGGAGGACACGTCTCTCGACGACCTGAAGACTTATGCGGAGGCAAAGGCGTTGGGAGGAGCGATAAGCCTGCTGGGCGATGACTTCAGGAACGCTTACTTCAAGTTCAGTCAGGTGCTCACAGGCGTCAAGGAAGACCGTCCCCGCTGGAAGCGTGCGGTGAGCATCGTGAGCGACGTGATGGGCGAGGCGATAGGCAAGCTCTATGTGGAGAAGTACTTCCCCGAGAGCAGCAAGCAGCGCATGTTGTCCCTTGTGCACAACCTGCAGACAGCCCTTGCCGAGCGCATCGACGAGGCGTCGTGGATGGAGCAAGCCACAAAGGAGCAGGCGAAGGACAAGCTCAACAACTTCATCATCAAGATAGGCTATCCCGACAAGTGGCGTGACTACTCCGGATTGCAGATAGATCCGTCGCTCTCTCTGTATGAGAACATATGCCGTGTGTCGGAGTTCATGACAAAGGACTATATCGAGCGTAAGGTGAACAATCCTGTTGACAAGAGCGAGTGGCACATGACACCGCAGACGGTCAACGCTTACTACAATCCCACAACCAACGAGATATGTTTCCCTGCGGCAATCCTTCAGCCGCCGTTCTTCGACCCTGACGCCGACGACGCGGTGAACTACGGAGCCATAGGAGGCGTGATAGGCCACGAGATGAGCCACGGTTTCGACGACCAGGGATGCCAGTTCGACAAGGACGGCAACCAGAACAACTGGTGGACCGCCGCCGACAAGGCTAACTACGACCGTCGCACGAAGGTGCTCGAAGACTATTTCGGCAACTACGAGATGGCTCCCGGAAAGAAGATAAACGGCAAGCTGACCCTCGGAGAGAACATCGGCGACAACGGAGGACTTAACATCGCCTTCCGCGCCATGAGCAATCTGATGAAGACAAAGAAGCTGCCCGTCATCGACGGTTTTACGCCTGAGCAGCGTTTCTTCCTTGCCTGGGGACGTGTGTGGGCTTCTAACACGAGTCCGGAGATGGCAGACTATCTGCTGAAGGTAGACCCGCACTCTCCCAACAAAGCACGTGTGAACGCCGCGCTGCCTCACATCGACGCTTGGTATGACGCTTTCAAGGTGAAGAAGGGCGACAGGATGTATGTGCCGAAATCAAAGCGCGCCCACATCTGGTGACATTAACGACAGTACAAACCAAACCGCTTATATTATGATTAAAAGATTTATCGCGGCGGCACTCGTTGCCGCATTCACGGTGACCGGAGCCAACGCACAGCTTCTCTACAAAATTTCCGGTAAGGACCTGAAGGCTCCTTCTTATATCATAGGCACTCACCATCTTGCCAATGTGGGCTTCGTCGACAAGATACCGGGCGTGAAGGATGCCCTCACAAACACTGAGCAGGTGTACGGTGAGGTGAAGTGGGACGTCATGACCAATACCGACAGTCTGAAGGTGATGCAGGAGGCGATGATGCTTCCCGACGGAAAGACGCTGAAGACGGTGCTCTCTGCAGAACAGTACAAGAAGCTCGACGCCTTCATCAAGCAGATGATGAGTGTCGGACTGGACAACCCGCAGGTCAACGCACAGATGGGAAGGCTCTCCCCGGCGGCTCTCAACACGCAGCTCACGGTGCTTCTCTATCTGCAGAAACACATGGGCGAGTATGACCCCTCAAGCTCTTTCGACCAGTATTTCCAGGCTCAGGCAAAGAACAACAACGAGCCTGTGGGCGGTCTGGAGACCATGGCGTTCCAGACACAGCTGCTCTACAAGAGCGTGCCTTTGAAGCGTCAGGTGGAGCTTCTCATGTGTTTCCTCGACAATCTGGAGTTCAACGAGGAGATGATGGAGAAGATCACGGAAGCCTTCTATGCCCAGAATCTTGACGGGATGAAGGCGGCGATGGACATGAAACTCGGCAATACGTGTGACGCGACACCCGAGGAGATGGCACTGCTCATCGACAACCGCAACGCCGACTGGGCTGCGAAGATGCCGGCAATAATGGCTGCCAAACCCACGTTCTTCGCTGTGGGGGCTGGTCATCTGGCTGGTCCGAAGGGTGTGCTTCAGCTTCTGAAGGACGCCGGATACACAGTTGAGGCTGTGAAGTGACGTTGCCTGTCGCACTGATATTTTTTTCATACCTGCCGCGAAGCCTGTCTTTGCGGCAGGTTTTTTATATCCCTGACCCTTCATCCGCCTTTATCCGTATTTGCCGCTGATGTCATCCATGTTGTTTTTGTGTTTTTATTGAAACAGTAGCGGGCTGCACCGGCAAATGGCGGAAGCCACTGTGATGACTGTATTGTGTAGGATGAATCAAGAGCATACAGTCAAATTATTGCGTAGTAAATTGCTGTCTGCTAAAGTAGAGACGCAAAATTTTGCGTCTCACGAGTAGGTCAGCGCAATATGTATGAATAATAATGTGCTGACGGTAGTATGCAGTCATTGCTCGTGAGACGCAAGATTTTGCGTCTCTACTGGCTGGCGCGGTGTTGTAATGAGGGGCGGTCGGGATGGGGTTATATGTCATACGGTATATAACCATAAATTAATGGTCTTTTTGCATGAATTCATCAGTACAATAAAATCGCCTTATATTGAGTATTTTGGACCAAATGCGGGAATTCGGAACGGTATGTTTGGAGGGTATTACCTTTTCTTTTGAACGTATCTCCGAAGCCTTGAAAATAACGTCATAAAGGCATTGTCGGTATGCCTTTTTTATATACATTTGCACGAATTATACATTTTGAAATCATTTCAAAATTGTTCTACGATGGCTGTGAAACCGATGCAGACCAATTATTTTATAAACAAAAAGTATATATAATGAACAAAAAGAATTATCAACGACCTGAGATTACAGTGTTGGAAGCGGTAGGTATGCCTGCCATTCTCGCCGGTTCGGGACCGGAGAATCCCATAAACGGTAGTGAGGATGTTCCCGGAGGTGATGCCGTGGGAGGCATTGGAGCCGGACTTGGAAGCCAGGACGGCAGCTCTGATCCCATCGATCTGGAGAACGGAGGAGGTGATACCGGCTTCGGGTTAGGCTGGTGAGCCGGCACGACTTGGGTGCAAGCCGTATGCTTTTCAGTTTTTTTTAATAAAACAGGCTGCGCTCGGCAATCTGATAGCAAGCTCTCATTGCGCTCGCTGGCACTGTTTTTAAATAAAACAGGCTGCGCTCGGCAATTTGACAGCAAGCTCTCATTGCGCTCGCTGGCACTGTTTTTCCATAAAACAGGCTGCGCTCGGCAATTTGATAGCAAGCTCTCATTGCGCTCGCTGGCACTGTTTTTATCAAAAATGAATTATTAAACAAGAAACTACAATGAGGAAACACCTATTATTTGTTGTGCTCGCAGGTGTGATGGCAACTGCATGCACAGACGATCTCGAACCGGAAGTAACACCTGTCGGTCCGGGCACTTTCAATGACGATATTCCCACCACGGGGATAGCCGTAGACTTCAACGCAAGCAGCAACCAGCCTGAGGTTGTGGACGAGGCTTCGGCAAAGATACTCAGCGCATGGACCAAGACAACGAATGCCGGAGGCTCCAACGGAGCCATGCGTGTGCATTATGGCATAAACGACGACATGCAGCGCGCCCTCTCTCTGTACTGGGACGCAGGCGACAAGATGAGCATCATACAGGTGGCACGCGACAAGAACACCGGCAAAGTGCTCACAAACAGCGACGGAACGCTGGCAAAATACAACTACGCGATAGGCGACACCCCCGGCAACGAGCAGCTGCAGAGCGTCACGGTGGTGTCTGGCGACAATCCGGCGATGAAGTGGTATGCCAACGCAGACGAATACCGCTTCTACGCCACCTATCCCGCAATAGGAGAGGAAAGCGGCATCAAGGCTCTCAACCCGGTGATGCCGGGCGGCACATTCGACAAGCAGAAAAAGGCGCGCGTCACTGTCACCGTGCCAAAGAAGCAGGTGTGCAAGCTCACCGGAAACAACAATGACGGATGGTGGACATCGACACCCGACATGAAAAACTGCTACATGGTGGGCGAGAGCGATGTATACACAACCACCGAAGGAACGCATACCATCAATTTCAAGCCCATCATGACTACTCTCAACATCGGTGTGAGAGGCGCGGGCGACGCCAAATCTGTCACAGTGAGCGGCGTGCGCATCTATCTGAAGGACGCCAGCGGCAAGCGCATCGCGTTTCCCGACGAGATAACGCTCAACTATCAGACTCTGAACTATAAGCAGAACGGAGTGCAGAAGAGCATGGTGAACTGCAACTACATCGACCATGCCTACGACCACAGCACCGTAGCCGGAAATGAGGACATCGACATGGGCTCGCTTAACGAAAACTCCAATATCGACCCGTCGAAGGACAACACCACTCCGTATATAGAGGTGCGTTTCTCCAAAACACAGGAACTGGAATCGGGACAGGGCGCCATTCTCACCGCCTTCATCCCTCCATACATCTTCGCGCGCGGACATTACGGTCTGGACATCGTGCCGATTTACGACCAGCTCATCGACGAGTCGGTCACAGACAATGTGATTTCCTACGGTGCGGGCTCACCCAACCCTGACACGAGAATCATCATCCCGAGCACAAAGATTGCGCTGGCAAGCAAGTGGGTGAAGGTAATCAGTTCGATGGACTGGATGAGCAGACTGAACGACAACGTGCTGCTGAAGGACCTCAACATACCGGGCGCGCACAACTCAGGGCAGGTTGACTTCAGAGTATATGGCAATAAAGAAGGAACCAACTGGGCTGAGGCACAGCGACATGCCAAGCAGGTGGCAAGCATCTATGAGATGCTGAATGCCGGTGTGAGGGCTTTGGACATACGTCCGAGCGTGTATTACTCATTGCCTGGAAACGTAGACCACTATGGAAGTTCTGAAAATACTTTCTATCTTATCAATGATGGAGACAACAGTCGTATGGGTATACTTCAGCAAGTGGTGGCTTGGCTCAACCAGCATCCTACTGAGACTGTCATCATTATGACGGGAAGACAGGTGTCTTATGGAAATGCTGCCGGGTCGGAGGCAGCATTGAACAGTCTGAGGGACTATCTTATGGACCCGAAGCAGAACATAGGAACGGACAAGACTACCAAAGTGGCAGCAGGCGACGAGAGAAGCCGACTGGCATGGTTCTCCGACGGTCTGGACATGAAACATGCCAGAGGAAAGGTCGTGCTCATAGTTCGCCGCAACGGAGACGACAGGAAAGGCTACTGGTTCTCTGATGACCAGTCGTATACTTATAGAGTAAATGGCAGAAGCATTGAGGGTATCGGATATATGAACTCTTACATGCCGAACTATAACTACAACCATGACCAGGCGGCGGCAGCGGGCATGAAGAACTATGACGAGTCGGGAGGACTGACCTCTGGAGCCGTGTATAACAGCTATGCGTTCCTGAAGGACAATCCTGACGCGAAGGTGGCGTTCGACAAGATCACCGTGAAGCCGAACGAGACGTCCACCGGCGACTTCGCCACATTCTATTTCCTCGACCGTGAGATCATAGGTAAGCGCGGTACATATGAGGACAATCAGTCCTATAAGGAGGGACCCACATGGGGAACAAACGTATACTTCAAGGTGCCTGACGCATTCAAGGAAGATTTCGCTCCGGCAAATGCTGTGTCTAATTATTACGGTGGCGCGCTCTACGAACTGAAGTCTTTCCTGACGAACGACTTCCTGAAGATGGCTGGCGACCCGCAATATAAGGACAGCTGGTTCGTAAGTGCCGTTCCGTCGTTCGCTTATGTAGACCATTTCCAGAAGAAGAATATGGGCTACACTGGAAACTGGAACGCATGGGGAAGCGTGATATTCGAACTCACCCACGAGCCTGTGAGGGACTTCATCAAGGCTCACCAGAACCAGCGTTTCGGCATCGTGTACTTCGACTTTGTGCCTGGAAAGGATTACGAGGGTAATCCGAGCTTCTCGTTTGACGTAAGTACTAAGTATTCACGGTTCATCGGATTCAACAGCGCACGGCAGGAGATATCCACCGAGATAAACAACGCCATCATCGAGAGTAACTTCAAACGCACACTGCGTACCTCATCCGGAAACTGATAACCGGAGCTGCCGGACTGCCGGGATATGTGTCATCCCGTCACCGGCGGTACGCTTCATGCGTGACAACATAGCAACCGCCGCACGGCATGGTTTCATTGCGAAGCCGCCGTGCGGCGGTTGTCTGTATGTGGAATCCGTCATCGCGTTGCGCGGGGAGGGTGTGGGGATGGGGTGAAGGGTGCAGATTAATATCCGCTGTTTGCTAAAGTAGAGACGCAAAATCTTGCGTCTCCCGATATGAAAGTGTAATTAAATAAGTGGTTATGGAATGTATATGGGTTGCGACGGGTTGCTTGTGAGACGCAAGATTTTGCGTCTCTACAGGCTGGC
>ERZ773136.115-NODE-115-length-90667-cov-7.534124_pt1 | contig 90667 bp, 63 predicted proteins | sample MGYA00580855_ERZ773136 | MGnify/ENA primary metagenome ERZ773136 (study PRJEB29015, sample SAMEA2737860) | human gut metagenome | biome: human gut; feature: human-associated habitat; material: faeces | place: China | collected 2012 ... | reverse complement strand
TTATCTTTGCAGAAGATAAGCTGCATTCGGGAAATTAAGAGCAAGCTCTCTTTCCACCCGTCCGCACCCCACACTCCGCCGCTTATAAAAAAGCAAGCCGCAAGACCCACAATCATTACACACTCATACGGAACCATTCAAACAATAGAAGAATATGATCAGAAAACTGTTTCTTTCAACATTTGCCCTCATTATGGCAATTGCCGCGACGGCGCAACCGAAGGTTTACGTAACGCGCGACATTTCTCCTGAATCCCTTATTAAGATTTACGAAGCTCTCGGACGCAAGGCTGAGGGACGCGTGGCGGTGAAAGTGAGCACCGGAGAGGCTGGTAACCCCAACTATCTGCAACCCTCGCTCATAGGCGGACTGGTGAAGAAGGTGGGCGGAACCATCGTAGAGTGCAACACGGCATACGGCGGACGGCGCGGCACAGTGGAGGAACACATGCGCGTGGCGGAGGAACACGGATTCACAAAGATAGCCAAGGTGGACATCATGGACGCCGAAGGGGAGTTCAGGATACCCGTGCGCGACACCACAAACATAAAGTACGACCTCGTGGGAAAGAATCTGAAGAACTACGACTTCATGATTAATCTCGCACACTTCAAGGGTCACCCGATGGGCGGTCTGGGCGGAGTGATAAAGAACCAGAGCATCGGCGTGGCGTCGGCAAACGGCAAGGCATACATCCACACCGCCGGTTATCAGGACAAGGTGGAGGGTATGTGGAACCACACACAGAACCAGGACGGATTCCTCGAGTCGATGGCTGCGGCGGCACAGGCAGTGGCTGACTACTTCGGAGACAGGATTCTGTATATCAGCGTGATGAACAACATGTCGGTGGACTGCGACTGCGTAGCCACTCCAGAGAAGCCCACGCTCAAGGACTACGGCATCCTGGCGTCGCTCGATCCCGTGGCTCTCGACCAGGCTTGCGTGGACATAATATTCAACATGACCGCATCCGAGGGCAACGACAATGCTCCCCTGAAGGAGAGGATAAGCTCGCGGCACGGCACGCACACCATCGAGCACGCGGAGAAGATAGGGCTCGGCAGCCGCAAATATACTCTCGTAAACATCGACAGATAATCATAAAACGACAATAACATTATGCGAAACCAAACCAGACTGTACTCTCTCTCGCTGAGAGACGGGCGCACCTATGCGCTCACAGCCATCTTCATGCTCGGCAACATAGCCCTGCCGCAGATCTGCCATCTGGCTCCTCACGGCGGACAGATGTTCCTGCCGATATTCTTCTTCACCCTCGTGGGGGCTTATAAATACGGTTTCACGGTAGGACTTGCCACAGCCGTGCTCTCTCCCATAGCCAACTCCATGCTCTTCTCAATGCCATCCGCACAGATGCTTCCGCCCATGCTGATACAGTCGGTGATGCTCGCGGCAGCCTCGGCGGCACTCGCCCGGCACATGGGAGAAAAGGTGACGCCCGCCGCGCTCGGACTCACCGCCACGGCATGCCTGCTTGCCGGACTGCTCATAGAGCGCGCCATGATAAGTGTGGACCACGGCATACTCTCCTCGCTGGCACTTGCCGTGCCGGGACTGTTGCTCCAGACGTTCGGAGGATACTGGCTTATAAGAAAACTGTAAAACTGACACCATATGCTGAGAAAGACAAGAATAATACTCGCGGCGGTGTTCTATGTGCTCATCACGCTGCTCTTCCTCGACTTCACGGGCACTCTACACGCATGGCTCGGATGGACGGCAAAGATACAGTTCCTGCCGGCTCTGCTCGCGCTCAACGTGCTGGTGGTGGCTGCGCTCGTCGTCCTGACTCTCGTCTTCGGACGCATCTACTGCTCCATAATATGCCCGCTGGGCGTGATGCAGGACATCATAGCGTGGCTGGGACGCCGCGGACACCGCAACAGATACGGTTTCTCGCCTGAGAGGAAACGGCTACGCTACGCCCTGCTCGCATTCATGGTGGTGACGCTTGTGGCTGGACTGGTGCCGCTGGCTGCGCTCATCGCTCCGTACAGCAGCTACGGACGCATCGCCGCCAACCTCATGCAGCCTGTATATATAGGTGTGAACAATCTGCTGGCGATGGCTGCCGAGCACGTGGGAAGCTACGCCTTCTATGAGCGCGACGTGTGGGTGCGCTCGTGGGCGACGTTCGGTGTGGCTGCGGTGTCGTTCGTCATAATAGCCGTCATGGCGTGGCGCGGCGGACGCACATACTGCAACACCGTGTGCCCGGTGGGCACCCTGCTCGGCATCCTGTCGCGTTTCTCGTGGCTGAAGATACGCCTCGACACCAACAAATGCACCGGATGCCGTCTCTGCGAGCGCAACTGCAAGTCGGCATGCATAGACATCAAGAACCGCAAAGTGGACTACAGCCGCTGCGTGGTGTGCGGCGACTGTCTGGACAAATGCCGTTTCGGAGGACTCACATATACATCGCGCAGACCTGCGAAGACCGCTGACGCTCCGTCGCGGAAAGGCGACAGGGCTGAGGTTGACACTTCCAAGAGGGCTTTCCTCTTGGGAGCGGTGACGGCGGCGGCAACGGCTGCGATAGCCGAAGACAAGGTGAAGTTTGACGGCGGACTGGCGAAGATAGAGGACAAGGTGAGCCCCGAAAGGCAGACACGGCTCACCCCGCCCGGCTCAATGTCCGCCCGCCACATGGCGCAACACTGTACCGCGTGCCAGCTTTGCGTCGCCGAGTGTCCCAACGACGTGCTGCGGCCGTCCACAAGTCCCGGAACGTTCATGCAGCCCGTCATGTCATACGAGCGCGGCTATTGCCGTCCGGAGTGCACACGGTGCTCGGAGGTGTGCCCCACGGGTGCCATAAAGCCCATAACAAGGGCTGAGAAGTCTGCCATACACACCGGACACGCCGTGTGGATAAGAAAGAACTGCGTGCCCGTTACCGACGGACAGCCGTGCGGCAACTGCGCGCGCCACTGCCCGACAGGTGCCATCACGATGGTGCCGCTCTATCCGGAGGCACAGAAAGACGGCGGGAAGGACGAGGAAAAGAGCCGTCTGATGATTCCCGTGGTGAACGAGGAGATGTGCATCGGATGCGGGGCGTGCGAGAATCTGTGCCCTTCACGTCCGTTCCCGGCTATATATGTGGAGGGTCACGAGGTGCACCGCAAGGGATGACAGCACGCGCGCCATTTATAAAAAGCATTGCCAACACTCAGTAAAGCAACCAATATGACAAACATAAAAAAACATATCTCACGACGCGGATTCCTGAAGCTGATGGGCGGAACGGCTGCCGCGGCGACGGCGTCTCTTACGGGATGCAAGGACAAAGACCTGTCGACAGAAGACGACTACAGGAATCAGGTGGAGCCGCCGAAAGGAAAGATGACCTTCCGCACCGACCCCAAGACCGGTCAGAAGGTGTCGATACTGGCATACGGAATGATGCGTCTGCCCTCGGAAGAGCGCGGATCGGCACGCGAGAACGCCGCCTCGCCAATAGACCAGGAACAGGTTAACCGTCTCGTGGACTACGCCATAGAACACGGAGTGAACTATTTCGACACGTCGCCAATGTACTGCCAGGGCATGTCGGAGCGGGCAACGGGCATCGCCCTGAGCCGTCACCCGCGCAGTTCTTACCTCATCGCCACCAAGATGTCGAACTTCGCGGCTGAGAACCAGACACGGGAGAAGTCGATAGAGATGTTCGAAAACTCGCTCAAAGAGCTTCAGACCGACTACATAGACTACTATCTGCTGCACATGATAGGCGGAAGCGGGATGGAGGAATTCCGACGGAGGTTCATCTACAACGGCATTCTCGACTGGCTGCTCGAGCAGCGCGAGAAAGGACGAATACGCCATCTGGGGTTCTCCTACCATGGTGACGTGAGCGTGTATGACTATCTTCTCGCCAACAACGACAAGTACCGGTGGGACTTCGCGATGATTGAGCTGAACTATCTCGACTGGAAACACGCCAAGGATATCAACGACCGGAACACCAACGCCGAGTATCTCTACAACGAATTGGACAAAAGGCAGATTCCGGTAATGGTGATGGAGCCGCTGCTCGGAGGCCGTCTGTCAAACGTGCCGGAGCCTATCGCCGTGGAGATAAAGCGGCGCGCGCCGGAGAAGACGGTGGCTTCGTGGGCGTTCAGATATGCCGCAAGCAAGCCGCGAGTGCTCACAGTGCTGAGCGGAATGACCTATATGGAGCATCTGAAGGACAATCTTCTTACCTACAGTCCGCTCGTGCCGCTCAACGAGGAAGAGGAGAACTTCCTCGAACAGGTGGCGAAGAAGATTCTCACATTCATGCTCATACCCTGCAACGATTGCAAATACTGCATGCCGTGTCCGTATGGTGTCGACATACCGGGCGTACTCCTGCACTACAATCTGGTGAAAAGCGAGGAGCGGTTGCCCGAGGACAGGCGTCACCCGGACTACGCGCGGTATCGCCGGGAGTTCATTATCGGACAGAACAGGGCGGTGGATGAGGAGCGGCAGGCTAACCATTGCATAGGCTGCGGACAATGTGTGCCGCACTGTCCGCAACGCATCGACATTCCGGCTCGGCTGCATGAGATAGACAACTTTGTGGAAAGACTGAAGCAGGAACTATGATACTTACAACTCTATATGCGCTTATGATGGCACCGGCGGCGGCATCTGCCGCCACGGTTGAGCCGTCAGACTCTCTCAGAAGGAACATTGCGGAGGTGGTGGTGACAGGCACACGCTCCACAACCGACGTCAGACATCTGCCCATGACCATATCCACGCTGAACCGGAAACAGCTCACGGCAGACTTCAGAGAGTCTGTCCTGCCCACCGTGGGCGAGCGTGTGCCGGGACTGTTCGTCACAAGCCGTGGCGTGATGGGATACGGTGTGTCTACCGGGGCGGCTGGTTCCATAAAGCTGCGGGGCATCGGCAGCGGCGCGTCGATGCTGGTTCTCGTGGACGGACAGCCGCAGTATGCCGGTCTCTACGGCCATCCCATACCCGACGCATGCCTCACCATGACCGCCGAACGGGTGGAGGTGTTGCGCGGACCTGCCTCATTGCTCTACGGATCGAATGCCATGGGAGGCGTGATGAACATCGTGACGCGGCAGGCAAAGGCTGACGGTGTGAGGACAGACATATCCTTTGAGGGCGGATCATACGGCTCGCTGCACGGCGAGGCGGCGAATGAGGTGAAGGCGGGACGCTTCTCCAACACCGCAGCCCTGTCCTACAGCCGCACCGACGGACACCGTCCCGACTCGCAGTTCGAGCAGTATGCCGGATTCGTAAGACCCGTATGGACGTTCAACGACAACTGGAAGGCTGGCGGCGAGGCCAATGTCACGTTCTTCAAAAGCTCGAATCCCGGACCGGTGGAAGCTCCGCTGATTGACAACGACATGAAGATAACGCGCGGAACGGCTGCCGTGGCTCTGCAGAACGACTACGGACACACGTCGGGAGCGTTGCGCCTGTACTACAACTGGGGTCATCACAACATAAACGACGGGCACACCGCCGACGAGCAACCGCGCACCTCGCTCTATCTGCACGATGACGTGATGGCGGGAGTGTCGCTCTATCAGAGCGTGGAACTGTTCGGAGGAAACCGCACGACCGTGGGATTCGACTACCAGCACTTCGGCGGCAAGGCATGGAACAGAGCCATAGAGGGAGGCGCGGAGACCGTCATAGCGGACAAGACGCAGGACGAATACGCCGCCTATGTGGACATCCGGCAGGACATAACACCGTGGCTCACGGCAGGAGCGGGGCTTCGTGTGGACCATCATTCGCGCTCGGGCACCCAGCTTGTGCCGCAGGGCGGACTGTCGTTCAGGCTCTCGCCGGACGCTGAGATAAGGGCTATGGTGAGCCGGGGATTCCGCAACCCCACCATTAAAGATATGTATATGTTCAATCCGAAGAACCCCGACCTGGAAGCGGAGAGCATGACCAACTATGAGCTGTCGTGGTCGCAGCGGTTCATGGACGGACGGATGAGGGCAGGACTGAACGTGTTCTATCTCAAAGCCGACAATCTCATAACAACCGTTTTCACCGACGGACGGCCGCTGAACGTGAACACCGGCAGGACCGAAAACAGCGGTGTGGAGGCAGAGATAGCCCTTCAGGCGTCACCGCAACTGACGATTGACGCCAACTACAGCTATCTTCACACAAGCGCGCACATCACCGGAGCACCCGAGCACAAGCTTTATGCGGGCGCGACATACACCCTGAAGCGTCTCACTCTGAACTCCGGACTGATGTATTTCGCCGGTCTTCGCACAAGCGAATCGGACAACAGCACATCGCATGCAGCCCTCTGGCACCTCACGGCGAGCCTGCGTCTGGGAAAGATTCTCAACATCTACGTGAGAGGAGAGAACCTTCTCGCACAGGAATATGAGATAAACAAGGGTTTCACAATGCCCCGGGCGACTGTCACGGCGGGCATGAAACTCAGTCTGTAATAATTCTATACAACACGGAGCGCAGCATTTTGAAGTTTCAAAATTTGCTGCGCTCTTTCTTTTGGAGTATCTTTGCACGCGGTTGGAGTCACCGTCAGATAAGATAAGCGGCACTCGGGAAATTGAAAACAAGTTTTCTTTCCGCTCGCTGGCATTATCTTTTTAAAAAACAAAAAAAAACGCGTCACATGACAGGCGGCAAGACAATACAACCTCAAAAAGGAAAACTGACATACATTATGAAGACATCCGGGAAATACATTCCCCTCATTGCAGTGATTGTCACAGGCTTGGCGACACTGCTGCCCTTTCTCTGGCAGACTGAGTTTTTCAGCATGGACGAACCGCGCGAGGCGATGGTCGCAGTGTCGATACTGAAAGACGGGAACATCATCCTGCCCTTCACGTCGGGCAACGACCTCACGGCGTGTCCGCCGCTCTATCATCTGTGTGTGGCACTCGTGTCGCTGCCGTGGGGGCACGTGAGCGAGTTCACCTCGCGTCTGCCCTCCGCCCTGTCGCTCGTTGTGATGTGCGCGGCGGTCTTCCTGTTCATGCGCAGACGCTCGACAACACCGCGCGCCATGCTCGCCGCACTAGTCATGCTCACCTCTTACGGCTTGCACCGCGAGGCGACGGCATGCAGTCCCGGCATGATGGGGGCGGCATTGGCAACCGGAGCGATGCTCCTGCTCTACCGGTGGCATGAGGACGGCATGCGCGGACTGCCTCTCGCGGCAACGCTCTGCATGGCTCTCACAGGACTGACGACAGGTCCGCTGATGGTGATACTGCCTCCTGCGGTGTTCTGCATATGGCTTCTTGTGCGCGGAGAGAGCCTGAAGAACACCGCGGCAAAGTCAGTGCTGTGCACCGCCATTGCGCTCATAGTACCGGCAATGTGGTATGCCGCTGCCTTCGCCCATACTGGAGGAGACTTCGGCAGACTGTTCATAGCCTATCACTACGGCTCGCTCAAAGGCATAACGACACTCAATCTGTTCGACCATAACCTTGCGGGCAATATGGCATATGCCGCCACCGGATTCGCGCCATGGCTGATATTCATCGCCTTCACTCTCCTCGCACGACCGTGGAAGAGCGCGGGCATAAGACTCACTCCAGCCTTTCCGGCACAATGGTTGCGCACCGCACGACCGCTGGCGTCGTTCTCCTCCACAGCCGCAGCGGCTCTTCTGGTTATCTCATGGCTGCCTACGGGTCATCACGACATAAGCCTTCTGTGCTGCCACGTGTTCCTCTCGATGTTCACCGCACTCTATCTGGCGTGGCTCTCACGCCGCCACAGGAGCAGCGCGGTGGCTGTCTTCGCCGCCTTCACCGCACTTGCCGGAATACTGTTCAGCACGGCTTTCCAGGTGATACAGTCGGGCGCGTTCTCCGACATCTTCTTCGGCACACACAAAGCCAACGCCCGCCTGTCGATGGCTAAAGCTCTATACGATATCACTCCCGACGCCACCGAGACGGCACTCATGACCCTTCCGGCTGTCATGGGCATACTTCTGGCTGGCGTGCTGTGCGCAGGCAGACTGCGCCGGAGTGTCCGCACGCTCACCGCAGGCACTCTCTGCGTGTTGTTCAGCATATATATCGCGCTCGACGCGGTGTGTCTGCCTACAATGACAGGGGTGGTGTCGCTGCGCCAGATGACTGAGGCAGTGAACAAGGCGTTCCACGGACAGAAGCTCTACTCCCACATCTCGCGCCCTGGCATGCACTTCTTCGGAGCCGACTATTATCTCGGCGGCACCATACAACCGTTCCTTAATCCGGCTCCCGACAGCCTCGGAAGGGTGAGGAAACCTACCGGCGGCATACTCATAATACCCGAAAAGGACAGCGAGGAGTTCATCGCGCGACACAAGGAATATGTGTTCACGCAGCGCATGCGCTCGCTGGGACATCCCTCCGAGGTGCGCGACAGGATAAAGTTCTATAAGTTCGTGCATGTGTCGAAGGTGAACTCACCGGAAGACAACTACGACCCGATGTCGATAAAGATAGATTTATAAGACAAAGAAAAGCTACGCGCGACACTCCACGCGGGCACGACGGCAAAGGAAATGACGGCAGAGAACATGGAACAGAAGCCATACGTAAGACTCGAGAGACTGCGCATAGGCTACCGCACAGGACGGCACGGACTGCGCATAGTGGCTGACTCGCTCGACGCCACACTGCCGTCCGGACGGCTGACATGCCTCATCGGGCGCAACGGGACAGGCAAATCGACTCTCCTGCGCACCATTGCCGCACTGCAACCTACGCTCGGAGGAAAGATACTGATAGGCGGGGAGGACACCGGAACGCTCTCGCAGAAAGACATGGCAAGGCGGGTGAGCATAGTGCTGACAACCGCACCGAACACCGTAAACATGGATGTGGCGCAGCTCGTGGCTCTCGGACGCACGCCGTACACGGGCTACTGGGGCTCGCTGAAAGCCGAAGACCTGCGCGCCGTACAGCGTGCCATGAGCCTGACAGACATCACACGGATAGCCCGGCGCGCCGTGAGCACACTGAGCGACGGGCAGCGACAGAAGGTGATGGTGGCAAAGGCTCTCGCACAAGAGGCTCCGCTCATGCTGCTCGACGAGCCCACCGCCTTTCTCGACTACCCGTCGAAGGCGAGGCTTATGCGGCTGCTCGTCACACTGGCGCACGAGGAGGGCAAGACCATACTGCTCTCCACGCACGACATGGAGATGGCTCTGCGCTCGGCTGACAGGCTCTGGCTCATGGACAACAACTCGCTCACGGAGGGCACTACGGAGCAGATGGCTGCCGACGGAACGATAGACCGCTTCACCGACGGACTCATGCCGCGCGACATACTCACCACTGCGAAATGACCACGCAAGCCGGACAACACTCACAAAAACATAAAATCATCATTAAAAGGAAACAATATGGAAAACGAATTTCTCAATCTCATCCGCACAAGACGGAGCTGCCGGAAATACAAGACAGAACAAGTGGACGACCGGCTGCTTGAAGAAGTGCTCAAGGCAGGCACTTACGCGCCTACCGGACACGGCTCGCAGGCACCCTACATAGTGGCTGTGCAGAACAGCGGACAGCGTGCCGCGCTGTCGAGAATGAACGCAGAGGTGATGGGCGTCACGTCCGACCCGTACTACGGCGCGCCCACAATAATACTCGTGTTCGCACCGTCCGACTACGCCAACGCATTCCAGGACGGCAGCTGCGTGCTTGAGAACATGATGCTCGCAGCGCATGCCGTGGGACTGGCTTCGTGCTGGATAAACCGCGAGCACCAGATGTTCGCCACAGAGGAGGGCAAGAGCCTTATGAGGCAATGGGGACTGCCGGACGGTCTGATGGGCATCGGTGCGCTGTCACTCGGCTACGCTGCGGCTGAGCCAAGGGAACCGAAGCCGAGAAAAGAAGACTATTACCGCATAATACGCTGACGCCACCGGCTCACGGAAAAGGCTTTCCAGCATCCTCAAAGAGCCTTTTTTATGTCATGAAAGAGGCTTTTTCACAGTATGAAAGAGGCTCTTTCGCGTTATGAAAGAGGCTCTTCCGGGACACGACAAAGCCCGTTTCGCAGCATGAAATAGCATCTTTCTCAGCATGAGCCACCTCTTCCGCAGCGTAAACGAATCTTTTTATAGGCATATAAAAACATATTTCACAACACAATAAAAACCTTTCCCGTTCTGCGGGAAAGGCTTTTTTGTTTTTTCATAATGACAATCCGCATCCGGCGTCCGGTCAGAACCGTTTTCCCACATCGTGCCCATTGCCGGGACACATGGCAATGACCGCTGCGTCATACCGCTCCAGCTACTCCGCCGCCATAGCCCTCCGAGGGGGTAAAGACAGGGTAGAGAGTCCCCGTTTTAGTCTAAATTAACCCGTCAGAACACATTTGGAAAGGTTTCTTCCATGCTATATGCTACTTTTGCCGCAGTAAACCCGCAGAGGAAATCAGGCTTTATCCTTATTCCATACTGCTGTCGCTCAGATTGGTTTCCGCGTTTGCCGAAGGTGTAGCGGGCTACACCGGGAAAAGACGGGAGGCAAGATGACGGCAGCAGCGAGGAAGAAGGATGAAGAGCCGGCAACCTGATGAAAGAGCCGCGCAGGCGGCATGATGCCCTCCGGGGGTTGAACCCGCAGCGGTAAAATACATGTCTTGACGTGACATAAACTTATTAACATATAATATAAGGTATGACTATGGAATATTGTAAAACACAATCCTCACTGCACGACGCGACAGGCAGCCCCACCATGCCTACGCGCGAACAGAGGGACGAGGGACGTAAGATGATGGAAGAGGCGTTCGTAAGGCTCATGAAAGAGAGCCGCAAGGGGCACATCCGATGGACAGGCACGGTGAAAGACCTTATGGAACTGACCTACATCGCATACAGGGGATGCGCCGTGAGACACTCCGACGGAAGTCCGGCGCCCATGTCCGAGCTGGTAAGGGAGATATGCGCGCGGCTGCATGTGCGCACGCCCGCCAATCCCTACAAGGTGGCTGTCGACGCCATGGCGCGCAAGGGAGTGAGGCAGCAGGCTTATCTGGAACGGTTCTGCTGGCTGCATTTCGTGGCTGGAATGGCTGACCCAACAGACGCGGAGATAGAAAGGACGGAATGAAAAAGCCGTCAGTAGAATGGAAAACACACAAATCTTAATAATCGGAATATGAACAAAAACACACAAGGACACATGGACACAATCGATCTTAACCTCAGACTGAGCCCCCACTTCACTCTAAGGGAGTTCACACTTTCGGGCACCGCCATCGCGCACAACATCGGAAACACACCCCATAAGGAGCACGTGGAACGGCTGAAGGCTCTCTGTGAGAACGTGCTCGAGCCGCTGCGGCGACGCTTCGGAGTGATAAGGATAACCAGCGGATACCGTTGCGCGGAGCTGAACGCACGGGTGGGAGGCGCGCCGTCGTCCCAGCACATGCGCGGCGAGGCGGCGGACATCAACGTGTCGGGCAAGTCAGGAGCCATGAAAATGGCTGCCTACATACGCGACAACCTGCCTTTCGACCAGCTGCTGATTGAGAGCAGGGCTAAGGACAGCGTGTTCTGGCTGCACGTGAGCTACAGAAGCGACGGGAAAAACCGTCATGAGTGCGGCAGGATAATGAAATGAAGAAAGAAGGATGATGTGATAAACAAATGATGATATTGTGATGAAGAGAACGCGGAATGCCTGACGCCATCCTTACGTACATACATTCGCGACACTCGTAACACACCGTTCCGGCACACGTCATTACAGTTGCGACGGACATGAAAAAGCGCGGCAGACCCACCGTCATACGGTGTCTGCCGCGCTGCTTTTTATCTGCAAAAACAGAAGCAAAACAAACTTATCTCACAACGACCTTCCTGCCGTCTACGACATATATGCCCTTCGGCAGGTTGTCCGTGCTGTCGCCGTCGGACACTTTCTGTCCGTTGAGGTTGTATACACCCTCCATCCTTGTGCCTTCCGCACCATCCGTTGTTATATCAGATATTCCTGTAAGCTCTCCGTCACCGAAGTCGAATGAGAGACGGTTGCCATCCACCACATTGCCTGCGGCGTCAACTTCCTGCAATGTCCACATAGTGCCCATCAGACGGTTCCACGGCTGCGACAGCCAGTAGACCGTACCGTTGCTCAAAACATAACTGTTGGCAGGAGCACCATTAGTGTTTCTGTAGAAGTAACCTTTGAACATGAGGTCATGTCCGCCACCATCTTCTGTGCGATAATACTTCGTCACGACGCCGTCCTCGTATGTTGTGTTCTGCCCGTCATAATTGTTTGCCTCTATCAAAGCCGGCAATGTATTCATTCGCGACACACCCTCAAAATGGTAAACCGGACCCGTGTAGCGGATTCTTCCGTCAAGAATGTCTGCGTCAACGTTGTATACATTAAACTCATAAGGCGCGTCTCTTGCAACATCAGGAGCGTCCACAACCTTCACAGCATAACATTCTCCGGCATAGACAACAGTCTCGCTTGTGTTCGTAAGATCCACTTTATCAAACTGTATTCTGTTTCCTCCGTTCTGGAGTCCGACCAGATGGCACAGCTCAACATCATTGCCGAATGTCTGGCGCAACTGTCCTGCTGTAAGGTTAACAGGCATCACCAGAGCCTCCCACTTAGGTTCGGCAATCGAGTTTCCTGTTGTCTCCCCGAAATCACGTGCAAGATTGAAGCGGCGGGAGTATCCGTACTGGAACTCATCGAGGGATGTGAGGTCGTCGGATGTCATGGCAGCAGACTTTGTACTGTACGCATTGATACCGAATTCGTTCATTCCGGAATAATTGACCTTTATATTATCCACATAAACGCGACCCTGCTCAGAGGCTTTAACCACACCTATGGTAAGCGTACCTGTACCTTCCGGATTCTCCTCTGTCACCGTTCCATCGTCAGCTGTCACCGTTACGGCTATTCTCACGATGTGGTTTGTCTCGTCAGGACTTGTCGTTGCCTGATCGGTAGTCAGCTCACCGCCGTTCGATGCGAGGAACTCTCCGGCGGCGACATTACGGCGGAAGTATAAGCTGACATCGTTTGCGCCTTCGTCAAATTCATTCATGTGTTTTGTTATAAATCCGTTGAATGTAGCCTGTTCGCCCTCCGACAGTCTCGGAATGGACGCGCCTGACGAGAGCGAAGCGTCACCGGCAGAGCCTGTGGCGGCAAAAAGATAAGCCACGTCAGCGTCTGTTACAGGTCTTTCAGAGTTGTCGTCAGACACGAAAGCCTGCGCCGTAATCACATAAGTTCCGGGTTTCAGACCGCTTACAGTCTGACGCATGATAATCGGGTCACGCATTTCAGCGGCACCGAACGCGCCGTATGTGGAAACATAACTGTTTGTGCCGTAAGGATAATCACCACCGTTTCCGATATGAGGATCTATCGCACGGTATGCGCCCTTGTCCACTATACCTCCGAAACTGAGTTCTCCGGTCTGGTCAGGATCTTCGCTGTAATCATTGTTATAATTGTATTCATCTTCCGGCAATGTTTCTCCGATAGTGCCAGCCTGTCCGTCTGTGCCCGGCGTATAGTCCACCCATTCCCATGAATTTTCAGCGGGAAGATTACGCAAGAAGCGTGTATTGTCGTACAGACCGCTCACATCGATGTTGGTCTGACGCTCAACGTTAAGCACAACTTCCTTGAATTCGGTGCGCGGTATGATGAACCAGCGACCTGAAGGACTGCTATCAAAAGTTGTCAACAAGCCGTTTTGAACTGTCAGATAATGGTCTCTTCCCAAGAACGACCGACCCTCTACATATATCTGATATCCGTTTGTAAGGTTTCCGCTTACTTTCCACTGCGTGTCCTGATCAAGGTATACGTCGTCACTGGAAAATAAACCTGACGGATAACCCAGGTAAGAACCGTTGTCATCCTGGTTCGGATTTCTCTGCACACTCTTAAATTTAAAACCGCTGCTGTTGCTTCCGCTCACGTCGAACCGGAGTCCGCGGTTTGTCAATATGCCTCGTGTTCCGTTGTCAGCACCTGCTGTCACAAAGCCATATCTGGTTTCTCCGCCTTCCTGATACCTGTAACAGAGGTATACACCTTCACTTTCATTTGCTGCATTTTCAATAGCCACGGCATGATTCTCCCAAGGAACAGCTTCCTCAGTAGCATACTCCTGGGCATACGAGTTGCCTGCGAACAATGTTGTCATAACGACAACCATCAAATAAAACAGTTTATTTTTCATACCCGTTATCTCCTACATTTAAGTTACTTAATCCCATAAGCTTTTACTTCTCATCTCGTTTGTCACGTCCTCTGTCTCACCGCCACCCTCAGGAAGGAACCCTTCGGGAGGCATGCTTCCGCCACTTTCAACATCATCAACATCCGGACCGAATCCCACAGTCGTAGCCTGCAGGAGGTCGCTTTCAACCTCCACCTGCACAATCTCCGCACAGGGCTTTACATAATGTCTTTTTACCATCTGCTCTAATGATTAAAGTTTATTGTATAACTGATTATTGCATAAGTCTGAAAACCGCACCGGCGGACATCAAGAGAGCCGGTTCCCCGGCGCACGGGTGCAGCCTGTTTTATATGATAAAGTTTAATCTATGTCATTGAACGCTTTTCCATACACATCCATAACTCCGATGCCTTGCACTATATCTGGTTAAATAAGCTGTCAAAAATAGTTAAAGCAGATTAACATATGTACACTTTCGTACTTACATTTCACCTGTTTACTGTTCTTTAATACCGCAAATTTAATCACAGATAATTATAGTATGCCATTTTACCCCCCCCGTAACGTTTTTTAAGATTTATTATAATACATTGCAATACGGGTTTTCCCAGACCCTTGTTTACAGACAAACATACCTCTGTAAGGTAAAAATCTAACAGTCAAAGAGATAAACATATGAATTGAAACCGATTTCTTTGTATTCTTACAAATTTCGTATAGAATCACACAAACGTCATAAACGAGCAACAAAAATATACCTCCCACATATCCTCAAAGCAGTATTTACACAGTCCGGCTGTTTACATTTCTTAACAAAACACGCTCCATACGGTGCTTTTCATGTGTTAAAATCAGTGCGGCTTTTTCTCTGTCGCGACACGGTTTTCAGGATGTCGGACGGCGGTTTCAGCCGTTTTCCGCAGTCATAAAAACGCTGCGGGACAGCCGGACGGGGCATTCTGTTGTGCCAAACGGGCTTTTCCGCGTTGCAGGACAGTGTCTGTCGTACTGCCGGAAAGGCTTTTCGGTGCGGCGATAAAGCCCGTATGGCAGGGCGGAAGAGGCTTTTCGGGACAGCGGAACGGGCTTTTCCGGGCGGAGACAGAGCCGATACGGGCGCATGGTTGCGCGTAAGGCGTTGACGTACAGAGGCGTATGCATATCCTCGCAACACACGGGTATTTTGCCGAAAAAGTGATTTTCGTCGGTCAGGAGCGTTAAAATGGCGTTAATAAATGTTATACACAGACTTGCCGCACAGTATTGCATACGCTCCATATGAGGGCATCGCATCAGACCGGAAAACGGATGTGCGGTGGCAGAAGAGGACTCACAGCAGGATATGTTTCATTATTTTTAACAGCCGGACAGATATTATATATACTAAAAAACATTATTTTTGTTCATTCTGAGCATTCTGTCCGGCTTGCCATATCCACAGCGTCAGCCCCACGACAGGCGTATGAAAGGAAAAGAAAGACTGAAACCGAAACATATAACCCAAAACAACCGTAAATGAAAAAGAACATCTACTTACCTTTAAGAATGCTGATAGCGACCGCATTCACAGCCGTGCACTCCTTCAACGCAGGCGCGCAGGACAGACTGATAAGCACGTTCAACGCCGACAGACCCATTCTGCCGTCATCGCAGTATACCCCTGCGGAGCAGTATCAGGCAGACGTTTGGATATACGACTCGGGCATGCGCTACAACGACCAGTATTATAATAAGGTGTGGGGCGAGCCCGACGCCGACTCCGAGGGCAGGATGTGGTATGAGCCCGGCTATGAGCTTACCGACGGCGAGAGGTCATGGCAGAGAGCCACATCGCCGTTCAGTACGGACGAGTATTATAAGGACAAAAAATCGTTCAGATGGATTCAGGCTGAGATAATGGGCGACATATACATGCGCCGCACCTTCACCGTGGACAGGACGGTGCCCGGCACGGTGTTCCTCAGCGCGGGTCACGACGACGCTCCGGCTGAATGGTATATCAACGGAGTGAAGGTGCACTCCTCGGCAGACGGATGGAACAACGACGAATACATTCTGCTCACCGACGAGCAGAAGGCTCTCATAAAGACAGACGGGTCGGAGAACGTCCTCGCCGTGCACGTGCACCAGAACTGGGGAGGCGCGTTCGCCGACTGCGGACTGTATGAGGCTGACATGACGGCAGCCACCGACTACCTCACCACGGTGGCTTCGGGCGAGTGGGACTGCCGCTACTACTTCCTCAACTACAACTCCGACATAGCCGTGGCGGAGGCTGGAGAGTGGGCATCGTTGCAGGAGGACGAGCAGGACTGGATTCAGGGAGTGGGTCCGTTCAGCAACGACGCCAACATGTTCTTCATCAACAAGTGGGCGAGTCAGGTGCGCCCGATGCTCGTAAGGCGTCACTTCAGTCTCACGGCAGCCGACATCGAGAAGATAAAGGCGGGCAGACTGGTGCTCTCGTGCAGCTATGACGAGAACCCGAAGGTGTATCTCAACGGCACGCTCATATGGAGCGCGACGGGCTGGAACGACAACGACTACGCCGAGCACACCCTCACCGACACACAGAAAGAGCTGCTGCGCGAGGGCGACAACGTGCTTGCCGTGTCGCTGACACAGGGCGAGGGCGGCGGACACATAGACTACGGACTGAGCCTCATCAGCGAGTACATACCCACAGGCATTGATGCCGTAACGGTTGGAAAGAACGTGCCGTCAGACGCGGACAACAGGGTGTACAGCCTGAGCGGCACATATCTCGGCACGTCAACCGACGGACTGAAGAAAGGAATATACATCGTGGGAGGGAAAAAGAAGGTTACAGGAAAACAATAACACATCATACAATGGACAAAAAGACTCACAGCAACAGGAAATGGATTACCGCATGCGCCGCCGCAATGCTCTTCGCGGCGACGGCACAGGCACAGGACAAGGTGACGGTGACAGACCGTCCGCTCGTCTCCACAAGCTCAAACTACACCAACTTCAGGGCTCCGCTGAGGCAGGCTCCGCTGCTCAAGCTGCCCGTCGGACAGGTTCAGCCGCGCAGATGGCTGCGCAAGTATCTTGAGCTTCAGCGCGACGGACTCAACGGAAAGCTCAATACCATCAGCGCATGGCTCGACAAGAACAACAACCAATGGCTCTCCGACAGCGGCGACCACGGCTGGGAGGAGGTGCCCTACTGGCTTAGAGGCTATTGCAGCCTTGCCTACATACTCGACGACGAGGACATGAAGAAGGAGGCGCAGGTGTGGTTCGACGCCGTGTTCGAAAACCTGAAGAGCGACGGTTTCCTCGGTCCGCGCAACTACGAGAACGGCAATCCGGAGGTGTGGGCGCAGATGGTGATGCTCTGGGCGTTGCAGACCTACTACGAACACAGCGGCGACGAGAAGGTGCTCGACGCCATGACAGACTACTTCAAGTGGGAGATGACCGTGCCCGACTCTCAGTTTCTCAAAGGACTGTGGCAGGAGAAGCGCGGCGGCGACAACCTTTGGAGCGTCATATGGCTGTACAACCGCACGGGCGACGAGTCCATACTGCCGCTCATAGACAAGCTCCACCGCAACACGTCTGACTGGACCATGAAGGACGACCTGCCCAACTGGCACGGCGTGAACGTGGCGCAGGGATTCCGTGAGCCTGCCACCTATTATATGTATAACAACGATCCGGACATGCTTCAAGCCACATACAACGCGTTCAACACCATGCGCAAGCATTACGGACAGGTGCCGGGAGGAATGTACGGAGCCGACGAGAACGCGCGCGACGGATATTTCGACCCGCGCCAGGGAGCGGAGACGTGCGCCATAGTGGAACAGATGGCAAGCGACGAGATACTCATGGGTATCACCGGAGACCCGTTCTGGGCAGACCACTGTGAGAATGTCGCGCTCAACACATTCACCGCCGCGATGACCAGTGATATGAAAGCGCTGAGATACATCACGTCTCCCAACATGGCGATAAGCGACGAGAAGCTGCACGGACCGAGCATTGACAACAATCTGAGGGGCATGCTCTCGATGAGTCCTTTCAGCAGCCGGTGCTGCCAACACAACCATGGAATGGGCTGGCCATACTATGCCGAGCACCTCGTAATGGCGACATCGGACAACGGACTCGCCACAATGCTCTACGCGGCAAACGAGACCACGGCGAAGGTTGGTGCAGAAGGACATACCGTAAGACTCACGGAGGACACGGAATATCCGTTTGAGGAGAAAGTGACCCTCACCGTCCACACCGGCGGCGAAGGCGTGACCTTCCCGCTCTATCTGCGCGTTCCGGCATGGTCGGACAAGACAGCGGTGAACCTGAACGGCAAGAGTCTCAGCGTGTCAGGAGCCGAAGGCAAGTATGTGCGCATAGAGCGCGAGTGGCAGGACGGCGACAAGGTGGAGCTCGAGATGCCCATGTCGGTCACCTCGCAGGTGTGGCAGCAGAACAAGGGGAGCGTGAGCGTGAACTACGGACCGATGACTCTGTCGCTCAAGATAAAGGAGAACTTCGAGCAGCACGACAGCCGCGACCCCGCCTTCGTGCAGGACGACTCTCACTGGCAGGAGGGTGTTGACGCCTCGCTGTGGCCCTGCTACGTGCTCAAACCCGAGTCGCAGTGGAACTACGCCCTGAAGGTGGACCGTTCGTTCATCCCTTCCGGCATCACCGTAACGAAGAAAGAGTGGCCCGCAGACGACATGCCTTTCACTGCCGAAAGCGTGCCGCTGGAGTTCAGCGTGAAGGGTTATCAGATTCCGTCGTGGGGATATGACGCCACAGGAATGACTGACCAGCTGCCCGTGAAATGGGCTGAGCGCAGCACACAGGAGACTTCTCTCACACTCATACCCATGGGTGCGGCACGCCTGCGCATATCGGCGTTCCCCAAAGTGGGGGACGGTGAGTGAAAGGAACATCTCCTTACACAGCATTATACATAACCTATGACCACGGCGGCGGCATTGCCGGATGGCACGGAAAAGCCCGTTCCGGCACATGCCGACGCCGTAATCGATAATATATATAAGGTATATAAAAAAACGGTATAAGTTTATCAGAATGCGATTTATGAGAACATTGCTCATCAGTACAATCCTAATGCTGTCCCTGGCGACACCGGCAGAGACAGTGACGGCAGCCAACACACACTCTCGGCAGACCGCCTCCGTATGCCAGCATACTCAGCACGACAGGCACAAAAAGCACAAACGGCACAAGAGAAAGAGGCATTACATCATAACCGGAGACAAGGTTTATTACGACAGGCAGGCGGTGAGCGGAGCGTCGGCATCGAGCTTCAAGGAGATGAAAGACGGTTACGCCGCTGACGACTTCACCGTTTATTATGAGGGAAAGAAGATTGGCGGCGCGACGGCAATGAGCTTCAAGGTGCTGGGCGACGGATATGCCACCGACGGATTCGGCGTGTACTACAAAGGCAGGGAAATGAAAGACGCCACCGAGTCGGGCTTCAAGGTGCTCGGTGACGGGTATGCCACCGACGGCTTCAACGCATTCTATAAAGGCAGGGAAATAGAAGACGCGGCGGTGACAAGTTTCAAGGTGCTCAAGGACGGGTACGCCCGCGACAGCTTCAATGCCTACTACAAAGGCAGGAAGATGGATTGAGCGCGCGCCGCACAGTGCCTTTGGACTCCTCATTCTAAAAAAATGGTCAAATTGTTCACTGTTTAGAAAAGTTTGAACTATATTTGCATAAGATATAGCTGCACTCGGGAAACCAAGAGCAAGCTCTGTTTCCGCTCGCTGGCAATATCTCTGCATAAGATATAGCTGCACTCGGGAAACCAAGAGCAAGCTCTCTTTCCGCTCGCTGGCAATATCTTTAAATAAGATAAGATGCGGCTCGGTAGTATCAAGTTAAGTAAAACTTCGTTTTCCTTACTTGCTTCTGCACTCGCCTTTCATTATCTTTGCATAAGACATAGCTGCGCTCGGGAAACTAAGAGCAAGCTCTCTTTCCGCTCGCTGGCAATATCTTTAAACAACATAAAAACAGGACAGACGACAAAGAGTGTTTCTGTTACGGGCCGGCAAATACGGCTCATTAAGAGAAGTATTCTTTTATATATTCAACTAAAATGAGCTTAACAAGCATAGCAGGAAAGTTTTTTCTGGCAAGGCAAAAAAAACTTGAACAGCACATCAACGGTGCAGAGACGCTGCAGAACAACGTCCTACATCACCTCATAGAAAAGGGCAGATACACCGAGTACGGCCGCAAACACCTCTTCAGCAGCATCAAAGACTACGACTCATTCACGCGCAACGTGCCCGTGAACACATACGAGGAGCTCAAAGCCGACATCGACCGCATGCGCCACGGAGAGCCGGATGTGCTGTGGCAAGGTACTGTGAAGTGGTATGCCAAGTCGTCCGGCACGACCAATGACAAGAGCAAGTTCATCCCCATATCGCAGGAAGGGCTCCACCGCATACACTATCAGGGAGGCAGCGACGTTGTAGCCATCTATCTCAGAAACAATCCCTCGAGCCGCATGTTCGACGGCAAGGGACTCATTCTCGGCGGAAGCCACTCGTCAAACTACAACCTTCCGAACAGTCTTGTGGGCGACCTGAGCGCGATACTTATAGAAAACATCAATCCTCTTGTGAACCTTGTGAGAGTGCCGAAAAAGAGTACCGCACTGCTCAGCGACTTCGAGGTGAAACGCGAACGCATAGCCGCCGAGACGCTCAACGCCAACGTAACCAACCTCTCGGGCGTGCCGTCGTGGATGCTCAGCGTGCTGGTGAAGGTGCTGGAGATGTCGGGCAAGAAGACAATAGACGAGGTGTGGCCCAACCTTGAGGTGTTCTTCCACGGAGGAATAGCATTCACTCCATACCGCAGTCAGTATGAGAAGATAATCACCTCGCCGAAGATGAGATACATGGAAACCTACAACGCCAGCGAAGGATTCTTCGGTATACAGGACGATCCGGCAGACAAGTCGATGCTGCTCATGTGCGACTACGACGTATTCTACGAGTTCCTGCCCATGGACGAGCTTGAAAGCGACCACCCGTCGATAGTCCCTCTGTGGGGCGTAGAGACGGGGCGCAACTATGCCATGCTCATAACCACATCGTGCGGACTGTGGCGTTACATGATAGGAGACACCGTCCGGTTCACCTCACGCAATCCCTACAAGTTTGTCATCACAGGCAGAACGAAATACTTCATCAACGCCTTCGGAGAGGAACTCATACAGGACAACGCCGAGAAAGGGCTGGCATACGCCTGCGAGATGACCGGAGCGGAGGTGAGCGAATACACCGCCGCACCGCTCTTCATGGACCAGAAGGCAAAGTGCAGGCACCAATGGGTGATAGAGTTCGCAAAAGAACCGGACAGTCTCGAACGCTTCGCCGCACTGCTGGACAAGCGTCTTCAGGAGGTGAACAGCGACTATGAGGCAAAACGTTATCACGACATCACGATGCAGCACCTTGAAGTGATAAAGGCGCGTCCGGGACTTTTCAACGACTGGATGAAGTCGCGCAACAAGCTCGGAGGACAGAACAAGGTGCCACGGCTGTCCAACAGCCGCGACAACATAAACAGTCTGCTGGAAATGAACGGCGGCTGCGAGGGCGGAAAAGAGTGAGCACACGCCATCCGCACACCGCCCGCATAAAGACAATGAAGAATGGACAAGGCTGAGAAAACGACATATCCACACAACAGTACGGGCTACCGCCGACGTACACACATCATGCGCAAGGCGATGCTGCCGCTGTGCATGGCAGTCATTACTGCCGTGATGTCGTGCGCAAGGATGGGTCAGCCCGACGGGGGATGGTACGACGAGACCCCGCCGAGCGTCATCGGCGCGTCACCGGACGACGGTGCCACGAACGTGAGACAGCAGAAGATAAGCATCTTCTTCGACGAGTTTGTCAAGATAGACAACGCCACGGAGAAGGTGGTGGTGTCTCCTCCGCAGGCTGAGATGCCTGAGATAAAGAGCGCGGGAAAGAAAATCGAGGTTGAGCTGAAGGACTCCCTGCGCGCCAACACCACCTATACGATAGACTTCAGCGACGCCATTTCAGACAACAACGAGGGCAACCCGCTCGGCAACTACGCCTACACCTTCTCCACGGGCGACAGAATAGACACCCTGCAAGTGTCGGGACACGTGCTCGAGGCAGAGAATCTGGAACCCATAAAAGGCATTCTCGTGGGACTGTACAGCGACATGGCTGACTCGGCTTTCGTGTCGTCGCCGATGATAAGGATAGCGCGCACCGACAGCAGGGGACAGTTCGTCATAAAGGGAGTGGCTCCGGGAAGCTACCGCATATACGCCTTGCAGGACATGGACGGCGACTACAAGTTCAGCCAGAAGAGCGAGAAGATAGCCTTCACCACCGACATCATCACACCGTCCACTACCGGAGCCACACGCCAGGACACCACATGGCTCGACTCACTCCGCATAAAAAGCATCTCTAAAGTGGGATACACGCGGTTCATACCCGACGACATAGTGCTCAAGGCGTTCACCGAGCCGCTCACAGACAGATACCTCATCAAGAGCGAACGGCAGGAGCCCGACCACTTCACGTTCTTCTTCAGCTACGGAAACGACAGCCTGCCGCAGATAAAAGGCATTGGTTTCGACTCCTCCGACGCCTTCATCATAGAGCACTCGGAGAAGCGCGACACCGTGACTTACTGGCTGAAGGACACCACACTGGTCAACCGCGACACGCTCAACGTGCAGCTCAGATACATGGCTACCGACACGCTGGGACATCTGCAACTGCAGACCGACACGCTGCAGATGCTCTCCAAAAAGCCGTACGAGAGGCGGATGAAGGAAAAGAAGAAGTCGTTCGAGGAATGGCAGAAGCAGCAGGAGCGGAGAAAGAAGCGCGGACAGCCATACGACTCCATCATGCCGCCCGAACCGCTCGACTACGACATATCCGTGCCACAGAAGCTGCGGCCCGATGAGAACATACATTTTGAGTTCAAGACACCGCTCGCCCACATCGACATAAGCAAGATACACCTCTACTCCAAACGCGACACGCTGTGGTACAACGCGCCGTTCGAGCTGCTTCCCGACCGCAAGGACACGCTCGACCACGCCGACACCACATACGCAGAAACGCCCGAGCCGCACCTGCGGAAGTATGTACTCATGGGCGAATGGAAGCCCGACATAGAGTACAGTCTTGAAATCGACTCCGCCGCATTCACCGACATATACGGCAAGAGCACCAAAAAGCTGAAACAGGGATTCAAGGTGAGCGCGCTCAGCGAGTTCGGAACGCTCCTCCTCTCCATCAACGGCACGGACGGACAACCCATCGTCGTGCAGCTGCTCGACACGTCGGACAAACCCGTGAAAGAGGTCAAGACAAGCGGAACGACGGCAGAATTCTTCTACATCAAGCCCGGACGCTACTACCTCAGGATGTTCGTCGACTCAAACAACAACGGCATATGGGACACGGGCGACTACGCCTCGGGACGCCAGGCGGAGGAAGTGTTCTACTATCCCGAACCCGTCGAGTGCCGCGAGAAGTGGGACATAAGCAAGACATGGAGCCCGAGGGCAACGGTGCTGACACGACAGAAGCCGTCGCAGATAACCAAACAGAAGGCTGAGCAGACAAGGCAGGTGAAGCAGCGCAACGCCGAACGGGCACGCAAACTGGGAATAGAATATCTTCCGGAGATGCAGAAACAGATGCAGAAGAGACTGAAACGGCAGAAAAAATAGGACATACCGTCCTACAACCATCATAAGCATAAGACTATGGACATAAGAAAACACTCCTTCGCAATAATGTTGCTGACGCTCATCACCACCGTGGCGGCGGCACAGTGCACATACAAGAACACGGCGTTCAAGTCGGGAGAGTTCCTCTCCTACAACCTTTACTACAACTGGAAATTCATCTGGGTGAAGGCAGGAAACGCAAGCATGTCTACCGTGGAAAGCCACTACAACGGGAGAAAGGCATACAGGGCGTCGCTCACAACGCGAGGAAACAACCGCGTGGACGACCTCTTCGTGCTGCGCGACACGCTGTTGTGCTACAGCAGCCTTGCCATGGAACCGCTCTACTACCGCAAAGGCGCGCGCGAGGGTTCGCGATACACCGTCGACGAAGTGTTCTACTCATACTCCGACGGACAGCAGAAGATGAAGATGCACCGCCAGAAACACGACGGCAAACACACATGGAAGGACATATCACCCGATGAGTGCAGCTACGACATGATGAACATATTCCTGCGCGCGCGCTCCTTCAATCCGGAGGGATGGAAGACGGGCAACGTGATAAGCTTCCCCATCGCGGACGGAAGGAAGACCACTCCCGCACGGCTGGTATACCGGGGAAAGACCGTCATAAAGGCGGACAACGGACGGAAATACCGCTGTCTGCAACTCTCATACCTCGAACTTGAGAAAGGCAAATACAAGGAGATAGTGCGCTTCTATGTGAGCGACGACGCCAACCACATACCCGTAAGGCTCGACATGTTCCTGAAGTTCGGCTCGGCAAAGGCGTTCCTCGTGGGCTACAAGGGACTGCGCAACCCCGTGTCGTCGCTGGTGCAATGACACTGTTTATGCAATGTCCGCACACGGAAGACATGACACATTTGCAGTGAAATCATCCATCGACATCTCAATAATACCCGCGTATTCGCACGTCGGCACACATCCGGCTGCAAATACGCGGGTATTCTGCATTTTATACAACACTCTGGCATACAGCCGATTAGAATATTTTATATTATAAAAAACATCATTCCGCACCGCGAAAGAGGCTCTTCCATGCCGCGAAACGGGCTTTTCAGCAATGCAAAACAGGCTTTTCCGCACCTCAGGAGAGTACATTCCGCAGTGCGTGACAGTGATTCCGGCAACGTCATGGAGCGGATATTTCGGAAGAAGGACATTTATCCTGACATACAGTATACACATGGCGGCATTCTGAAAGCCTTTTCAGCATCGCGCGGCAAGCGCAGGCATGCGTCACGCTCTCTATTTTGAGAAGTTCCGTTGTCAAAATTTTTTACTGTCATGACGCGCTTTCCCATTCCGATATTCTGGCTTAACCGCAATCCGTAAATGTTGTCGGACTCACCGCATTCAGCCATTGTAAAAAACGCATCGGTACATTTCCGTAACCGGAAGAATAAAAAACGGCGGCGGCATCACAATCCTCCGGTCGCCCCTACACACATGCCGTGAGTGCTGTTTCGCGCTGTGTGAAATTTTATAAAAACTTGGTTTATCATTTGTCTATAAGTCGGGCTTTCACTAACTTTGTAGAACTCAGGCGGAGGCTCGGCAATATCTGTCATGACAAAACTTAGTTTTTTCCATACAGTTGCTGCACTCGCCTTGCACTGACTTTGTAGAAGTCAGGCAGCGGCTCGGCAATATCTGTTATGGTAAAACGCAGTTTTCCCAAACTGATGTCGCCCCAGTCTGGTTCCGTCATCATAAAAAGAATCTTAAAACAAACACGTCATGAATATGAGAAACATTATCATCGCAACAGCAGCAATGCTTTGCTCACTTACCGCGACAGCGCAGGACAGGGCTGACCGACAGCAGCTCTCCGATCCCAACTCCTTCTCCATGATTCTGTTGGGCGACCCCCAGGGCTACGTGAAATACGACATCAACCAGCCCATTTTCGAACTTACCACGGCATGGTGTGCCGACAACATCGACAACCTTAACATCAAGGCGGTGCTGTGCACGGGCGACCTCGTGGAGCAGAACGAGAACATCGTGCGCAACAGAGCGATGCTCAACCAGACCAGCAAGCAGATGTGGGAGTGGGCGTCTCACTGCATGAAGCGTCTCGACAACAAGGTGCCGTACATCATTTCCACCGGAAACCATGAGTACGGATATGTCAGGGGCGACGAGGGATTCACCCATTTCCCCGAGTACTTCCCCTTCGAGCGCAACAGCAAGTGGGCAGACTGCGTGGTGAGCGCGTTCCCCAACCGCGAGGGAAAGGTGTCGCTCGAGAACGCGGCATACGAGTTCGAGGACAAGGCTTGGGGCAAGATGCTCGTCATAGCCGTGGAATGGGCTCCGCGCGACGAGGTGCTCAACTGGGCGAAAGACCTCGCCGACAACAAGTATAAGGACCATAAGATAATGCTCCTGCTGCATTCCTTCCTATGGGAACGCACCGCAGAGCGCACCGAGAACGAGGACTACAGGATAAATCCGCGCAACTACGGACAGGACGTATGGGACAAGCTGGTGTTCCCTTGCAAGAATATCGAACTGGTGATGTGCGGACATACGGGCAAGCCGGGTGACTTTGAGGACAACGTGGCATACCGTAAGGACAAGAACTCGGCAGGCAAACACGTACACCAGATGATGTTCAACGTGCAGACACTCGGTGGTGGCTGGGAAGGCAACGGAGGCGACGGATGGCTCCGCATTTTGGAGTTCATGCCCGACGGAAAGACCATCAGGGTGAGCACATACTCTCCGCTCTTCGGCATATCGCCCGCTACGAAGCATCTGGCTCACCGCACAGGCGAGTGCGACCGGTTCGACATGGTGTGGGAGTAAGGCTTCCGCACTACGCATGACAGACCGCGCCGGGACAGCCTGACGACAATACAATCTGTGCAGACCTATGAGAAGAAGCGTAATAATTGCCTTTATAATAATGTGCGGGGCATGGCATGCCGCCGCACAGGACGCCGACCGGAGGGCTGGAGAACTGATTAACGGGTCGGACTATTTCACACTTGAGCGGATGATGCGCTCGCCCGAGGCGCGGCGGCTATCGCCTTTCATGCACCGGCTGGCGTCGGCTCTCACCGCGCACTACTTCAACCGGTCCGCCGAGGCATGCATCCACATAGGCTCTCTGCTGCGGGAGAATCAGGCTGAACTGGGCACGGAGAGCTATATGAGCATGGCTTTCCTCATGGGCAGAAACCTTGCCGGAGCAGGCAGATATGCCGAGGCGGCGGAGTTTCTCGACAGCATGGCGGTGCGGATGAGAGCGTCCGGCGCACAGGGTCAGGCTTCCGGCACCCATTTGCTTGGCGCTATGGCGGAGGAGGCAGGCATCTTCCGGGCATACGCGGCGGAGGCTCCGCTGTACCGTCAGCTGCATGAGCCGGGCACATACAGCGCGTCGTTCTACATCGACGGGCGTCTGCACGGCTACCGCAAGGGAGGATTCCTTACGGTGAACGGCAGCGTCAACGGCAGACCCACAGCCATAGCGATAGACACCGGAGCCGGAGTGAACATCGTTCCGCCCGAAGAAGCCGCCAGACTTGGGCTGCGTTACATCGGCGCGGACATAAGAATGATGGGACTGGGCGTGCAGACCGGACGCATAGCCATAGCCGACACACTGCGCATAGGGCGTGGCATGGCGTGGGCAAACGTGCCCTTTGTCGTGGTGGACATAAAGACTGGCAACAGCGAGGCGGACAAGGTGCTGGAGCGCGGATGGCATCTCACCGTAGGCGTACCGATGCTCAACGCAATGAAGGAACTGCAGATAGACTGCTCCGCTCATCTCATCACCGTGCCCGAAAAGCCCACCCCGCTGCCGGAGGAGGGTCCGAACATGATGATGAAAGACTCGCGCAACATGACTTTAAGGATAGAGGACAAGGACGGAAAGCCGCTTCTCATGCACTTCGACACGGGCGACTACCACACGTCGATGAACACACGGTGGTACAGGGCGCACGAGACGGAGGTGAGAGACACGGGCATCGCCGACTCCATGCGCATGGCTGGAGTGGGCGGAGTGGAGATGCAGCACAGCTACACACTGCCCTCACTGCGCCTGAAGATAGGCGGAGCGGAAGCCGACATCGACTCTGTCTCCGTCGAGACGGGCATCGACCTCCACACCGGAAAAAGGCTCTCAGGCACCGGCACGGCTGTCGGCGGCGACGAGAACGCCGAGGACGGCTGCGTCGGTCTGAACATAATAGAGCACTACGGAAAGATTACCATAAACATGCGCGACATGTTCCTGCGCTGCGAAGAGCCGGGCAAAGGATACAGAAGGGAGTGGCTGTTCGACTGACACCGCACAGCCACCTTTCCCTCATACCGCTCCGAGCAGACCGCAAAGCTCTTTCATGCCCTCGCTCGCGCCCTTTGCTATGTGGGTGACGTCACGCCGCGACGGTGCCGTCACAGGCTCGGGGTCTATTATATACACCGGTACCGACGGACGGACATACTGCACCAGACCCGCTGCGGGATACACATTGAGCGACGTGCCCACTATTACGAACACGTCGGCTTGTGACGCCTGTTCGGCGGCTGCCGATATCATGGGCACCGCCTCACCGAAGAACACGATGAAAGGACGCATCAGCGAACCGTCACCGGCGCGCGTTCCGGGCTTCACCTCACAGTTGTCCGGACCCAGCTCCACCTGCCAGCGCGGGTCGTCGGGGTCGCGGCTGGAGCACACCTTCGTCAGTTCGCCGTGCAGATGTATCACCTTCGACGATCCCGCACGCTCATGTAGGTTGTCCACGTTCTGCGTTATCACCGTCACGTCATACATCCTCTCCAGACTCTGTATGAGCCTGTGTCCCTCGTTGGGCTGCGCTCCGTAAAGCTTCTTCCGCAACATGTTGTAGAATCCTGTCACAAGTTCCGGGTCGGCGTTCCATCCCTCGTGCGAAGCCACCTGCTCCACGGGATAGTTCTCCCACAGCCCGTCACTGCCCCGGAATGTCTTGAAACCGCTTTCCACAGACATTCCCGCTCCTGTAAGAAACACCAGTTTTTTCATATTGAAATCCTTTTTTAGTAAACCTCAGCCGCCGCGCACGCACTTCAGTCAGCACACGCCGGAGGCACCGCACGCGCCGTTCCGCCAAACGCCATGATAATCAAAAGACAAGCGCAAAAAGCTAATTAACCACAAAATTAGTATTTTTCACATAATAATGACAAGGCTGTCAGATAAAATATGTAACTTTGCGCACTTGACAGACAAACAATATTATAATATCACAACAACATTCTGACATTTTATGGATAAAGTAAGTTACGCCCTGGGACTCGGCATCGGCCGCCAACTATCGCAGATGGGCGCGGACAATCTGGACATCGACGATTTCGCAAAAGCAATAAAGGACATTCTCGCAGGCAAGAAGCCGGAAATAGACGATGCCGAAGCGCAGACGCTCGTAAAGGATTTCTTCGAGAAGCAAGAGGCTAAGCAGCGCGCCGCGGCAGCCGAGAAGTTCAAGGAGACAAAGGAAAAAGGCGAGGCATATCTTGCCGAGAACGCCAAGAAGGAAGGCGTGGTGACACTGCCCAGCGGACTGCAATATCAGGTGATAAAGGAAGGCAACGGCCGCAGACCGAAAGCCACCGACAAGGTGAAGTGCCACTATGAGGGCATGCTCGTGGACGGAACGCTCTTCGACAGCTCCATACAGCGCGGCGAACCTGCCACATTCCCGCTCAACGGAGTGATAAAGGGATGGACCGAAGGACTGCAGCTCATGCAGGAAGGTGCGAAATACAGATTCTTCATCCCTTACCATCTGGGCTACGGCGAGAACGGTGCGGGAGCGTCAATACCTCCGTTCGCGGCTCTCGTGTTCGACGTGGAGCTCATCGAGGTGGTCTGAGCAAAAAACAGGAACAAGGAAAACAAAATAACGAAACACAAGAAAATGAAAAGACTTACAATCGTAGCCGCAATGGCTATCACCGTCGCCGGATTCATGACATCGTGCGGCGACTCAGCTTCAAAACCCAATCTCAAGAGCGACGTAGACACGATGAGCTACGCCATGGGTATCGCCCAGTCACAGGGACTGAGGGAGTATCTCGCTCAGATGGAGATAGACACCACCTACATGGACGCTTTCATAAAAGGTCTGAAAGACGGTGCCAACGCCGGTGAGGACAAGAAGAAGGCTGCATACTACGCCGGTATAAACATCGGACAGCAGATTTCCAACCGCATGGTGAAAGGCATCAACCACGAGCTTTTCGGCAATGACTCCACCAAGAGCATCTCTATGAAGAACCTGCTCGCAGGATTCATCACCGGCGCTACGGGCAAGAAGGGACTCATGACACCCGAACAGGCACAGCAGCTCGCACAGGTCAAGATGATGGAGATAAGGACAAAGTCTATCGCCGACCGCTTCAGCGAGAACAAGAAGGCAGGCGAGAAGTGGCTCGAAGCCAACAAGAAGAAGCCCGGAGTGAAGACTCTGCCGTCAGGACTCCAGTACAAGGTGATAAAGGAAGGCAACGGTCCGCTGCCCAAGGACACCTCTTTAGTGAAGGTGAACTATGAGGGCAAGCTCATCGACGGTAAGGTGTTCGACAGCTCTTACAAGAGAAAGGCGCCTATCACAATGCGTGCCAACCAGGTGATAAAGGGATGGACAGAGGCTCTCACACGCATGCCCGCAGGCTCGGTATGGGAAGTATACATCCCGCAGGAGCTCGCTTACGGCGACCGTGAGCAGACAGAGATAAAGCCATTCTCTACTCTTATATTCAAGATTGAGCTCTTGGAGGTCGATCCGAAGAAATAAAAATCATATACGTCAGAAATGACTCTAACACAACAGGGCGGTGCTTTTTTCAATCAGAAAAGATACCGCCCTGTTGCAACATAAAAACTCCGAACCTAACGTAAACGTTTCATAAGAAAATGAAAAAGATTTTATTGCTCGCCGTCATAATGATGGCGACGGCTGCCTACGGAACGACTCCGGACAACAAGAAGAAAAAGAAGAAGGACAAGACAGAGGTGAAGGCGGAGCCGCTGAAGCTCGTCACACCTTCCGACTCCATCAGCTATGCGGCAGGCATGGCGTCAACACGCGGACTGCTGAGCTACATACAGCAGGAATACAACGTCGACACGACATACATCCAGGACTTCATCCAGGGCTACAAGGACGCCATAGCATCAGCAGGCGACCCGAAGTTCACCGCCCGCAACGCCGGAATGCAGATAGCGCGGCTGGTGGAGCAGCGCATGCTTCCGTCTGCCACAAAGCAGTTTGAAGGCACAAAGTACGCCATAAACAAGGACATCTACAACACGGCATTCATAGCAGGAGTGCTCAGCGACACCACCCTGATGGACGTGAAGTCGGCTGCAAAGCTCTTCACAAAGGTAAGCGAGGCTGAGAACTACCGCAAGGAGCAGGCATACAAGAGCGAGAACGAGCAGTGGCTCACAGCCAACGCCGCAAAGGAGGGAGTGAAGACCACGGCAAGCGGACTGCAATATAAGGTGATAAAGGAGGGCACAGGCGAGACTCCTAAAGCCACCGACAGGGTGAAAGTGAGATATGAGGGCAAGCTCATCGACGGCACCGAGTTCGACAGCTCCTACAAGCGCGGTCCTGAACCCACCGCCTTCCGCGCTGACGAGGTGATAAAGGGATGGACCGAAGCTCTCACAATGATGCCCGTGGGCAGCAAGTGGGAACTGTACATACCGCAGAATCTGGGTTACGGAGCACGTCAGGCAGGAAAGATAAAGCCTTACTCCACACTCATCTTCACCGTCGAGCTGGTTGAAATAGACAAGCCCGAACCGGTTCAGGAGAGTCTGAAGAACACGGGCGACAGCTCAAAGAAAGACGCCCGGACTGTCAGGAAGACAAGAGCGGAAAGAAGAAAAGCGGCTGCCGGAAAGAAATGACGGTATGTCAGCTGAAACAATACTGACAGCCCACGGCACACAAACACCAAGCCGGGCATCGCACAATGACAGTGCGGCGCCCGGCTTTTTTATCATACAAATACCTTATTATATATGCCGGTACCGCCATAGACCGCACCCTAAAAGGCATGTCCGCATGTGCTCCGTCCGCACCGCTCCACCGCCGCACGCATGCTTCAACGGGAACGGACACATCGTCCGGTCGATTCTTAATGTCAAATAAATTTACCGGAAAAAGGCATGCCGTCAACCGGCATTCTACAGAGCGCACAACGGGACACACACCGCCTGAAACCGGAACGGCATATGTCGTACATCTGAAAAACACCATCCTACAGCGCATAAATCACATTCCGTACGCGCTCCACAACCGAAACGTCGCACGGAAAAGCACATTCCGTCGCGTCATAAAGCCAATATCACACCGCAGGAAAGGCTTTTTGGCAGTGCGGAAGAGCCCGTTCCGCATCACCGAAAGGCGTCTCCTGCAGAGCGATATGTATAATACGCTGACGCTCAAAAGTTTATCTAATCTCTCCAAAACCGGCGTATCCGGCGGCAGAAATCTTTCCGTCTGCAAATGGCGCAGTCTCATGAAGGCTGGTGTAATGATTTTTTACCACATCTGAAATGCCGTCTCACCACACCGCACGGCAGGCAAAAGGCGTTCCGTCCACGTTCCATCACGGCAGCCATGCGTCCCCGTCACGGCGGCTCCCGTTCTCCGCAACGCTCCGTCACCGACCCTTCCACCGTCACGGCAAGATGTCACAATGTAAACAATTAGCATATTTTTAATACTAATATTGTTGTCCATGTCATCGGAATTGACTACATTTGCTTTCAAAAAGTAAAATTAAAAACAAGTCATAATGGAAAAAATAGACAGACTCGACAAGAAGATTCTCGGGATACTATCAAAGAACGCCCGCATACCTTTTAAGGATGTGGCAGCCGAATGCGGCGTTTCAAGAGCCGCGATACACCAGCGCGTGCAGCATCTTGTGGAAGACGGAGTGATTACCGGAAGCGGTTTCGACGTCAATCCGAAGAGCATCGGCTACACCACATGCACATACGTGGGTCTCAATCTCGAGCGTGGCAGCATGTACAAGAACGTGGTGCAGCGTCTGCTGAGCATACCCGAGATAGTGGAATGCCACTTCACCACAGGTCCGTACACCATGCTCGTGAAGCTCTACGCACGCGACAACGAACAGCTCATGGACCTTCTCAACAACCAGATGCAGGGCATCCCCGGAGTGGTATCTACCGAGACGCTCATCTCGCTCGAACAGAGCATAAAGAGAGAGATACCGGTACACATAGACGACTGAGCCATACGCAGCCTGCGGCAGGACTCCGATGACGGACATCAGGCATATTCCCCTCCGCAGGCGGCACTCTTTGTTTACCACAGCATCATGCAAAATACCCCTCGCAAGAAATGAAATCATTTGATCTCAACGCGATAACAAAAGACATTTACTCGGCTTATCCGGAGGCGGCACGCAAGCCGCTGATAGGCATAACGGCAAACTACACCGACGGAGACGCCTCGCTGCGCGACCGCTACTACACACAGATAGCGGATGCCGGAGGCGTGCCAGTGATTATCCCGCCGCTTGCCGACAAAGACATAATCATCAACACGCTCGACAACATCGACGCGCTGCTGCTCACGGGAGGCGCCGACCACAACCCGCTATGGAGCGGACAGCAGCCCCAACCTGCCCTGCACAACATCAATCAGGCACGCGACCTGCCCGAGCTTCTCGCCACACGGCTCGCCTGCAACCGCCAGATGCCCATACTGGGGATATGCCGCGGCATGCAGACCATAGCCATCGCGCTGGGCGGAGAGGTGTGTCAGGACATACCGCACACGCCCAAGCTGATAAAGCACTCACAGGAAGCCGACCGCACGGAACCGACACACAGCGTGGACATAGAGCCCGACTCGGCTCTGCACGGCATATTCGGTACTGACCGGATATTCGTCAACTCCTTCCACCATCAGGCAGTGACGTCGCCCGGAAAGGGCATGCGCATAACGGCGACCGCACCCGACGGCACGGCAGAGGCGATGGAAAGCACATGCCACAAGCCCGTGACAGGCGTGCAGTGGCATCCGGAATGGATGGGCACGGACGGTCTGCCGCTCTTCAGATGGCTCGTTGACGAGGCACGGCTCTTCAGTGAGGCGAAGCGCACTCACGCATCCACGCTCACCCTCGACACCCATTGCGACACCCCGATGTTCTTTTCCCAAGGCATAAGATTCGAGGAACGCGACCCCAGAATACTCGTGGACCTGCACAAGATGGACGACGGACGGCAGGACGCGGTGACCATGGTGGCATATCTTCCACAGCCCGCCGAAGGACAGAAGTTCGCTGATGTGGCGCAGTTCGGCACCGAGAGCCCGAAGGACTACGCCGACCTCATCTTCGACAAGATAGAGGACATCGCCGCGCGCAACGCCCGACACCTGTCCATAGCGCGCACTCCAGCCGACCTGTATGAGGCGAAACGGCTCGGACGCAAGTCCATAATGCTCGGCATAGAGAACGGTCTGGCTATAGAGGACAGCCTCGACAACATCGACCACTTCGCACGCCGGGGCATGGTATACATGACTCTGTGCCACAACGGAGACAATGCCATATGCGACAGCGCACGCCGCAGCAAGGGGACACACGGCGGAGTGAGCTGCTTCGGAGCGGAAGTGATAAGGCGGATGAACGACCTCGGCGTGATGGTGGACATGAGTCACGCAGGCGAGAAATCGTTCTACGACGCACTGTCCATAAGCCGCGCGCCGATAGTATGCTCCCACTCCAACTGCCGCGCGCTGTGCGACGTGCCGCGAAACCTCACCGACGACCAGCTGCGCGCCATAGCACGGAAGGGCGGAGTGGTGCACATCACGCTCTACCACGGATTCCTCCGCACGGCAGGAGAGGCGTCCATACTCGACGCCATAGCCCATCTGGAGCATGCCATAAGCATAATGGGGACCGCCCATGTGGGCATAGGCACCGACTTCGACGGCGACGGCGGGGTGAGCGGAATGGCTGACAGCAGCGAGATGATAAACTTCACGCGCATGCTGCTGCGCCGCAGATACTCCCCGGAGGACATCGCCCTGATATGGGGAGGCAACTGGCTGAGGGTGATGGACACGGTGAAGGGCATGGCTGCCACAACAGCATAGAAAGGGAACATGCCGCCATGAGGACGGCAGAATAATGACAGACAACATACAGAAGACAATGAGACACATCCGCATAACAATGGCTATAACAGCCGCAATGATAATCACCGCCGCGTCGTGCGCCTCTTGCAGGAACGCGAAAAAGACTTCAGGCGACACTCCGGCAGACTCCGTGGCACTCGCAGGTCCGGAGTTCAACGCTGACTCGGCATACAGTTTCGTGGCTAAACAGTGCTCGTTCGGTCCGCGGACAATGAACAGCAAGTCGCACGACGAGTGCGGAGAATGGATAGCGGGCAAGTTCGAGGCATACGGAATGGAGGTGGAACGGCAGCGCGCCGACCTCAAAGGATATGACGGGACAACCTTGCGCAGCTGCAACATCATAGCCCGCTACAACCCGGAAGCGAAGAAAAGGATAATCGTCTGCGCACACTGGGACTCGCGTCCGTGGGCAGACAACGACCCCGACACCGCCAACTGGCGCAAGCCTGTCATGGGAGCCAACGACGGAGCGAGCGGTGTCGGAGTGATGCTTGAGCTGGCACGGCTGCTCAAGAACGACAGTACGCTCAGGCTGGGCATAGACTTCGTGTGCTTCGACGCGGAGGACTGGGGAACGCCCGAGTGGGAAGACACACCGTCGGACAACGACTCCTGGGCTCTCGGAGCGCAGCACTGGGCTACCCATCTGCCCGAGGGCTACACGGCGGCATACGGCATTCTGCTCGACATGGTGGGCGGACAGGGCGCGCGCTTCCATCAGGAGGGAATATCGAAGAGCTATGCCCAGGACATCGTGAACAAGGTGTGGGGAGCCGCCCACAGCATCGGCTACGCCGAATATTTCCCGATGACCGACGGCACGATGGTGAACGACGACCACGTTCCGCTCAATGAGAAGGCGGGAATACCCACCATCGACATCATACCATACCATCCGGAATGTGCCCAAAGCTCGTTCGGTCCGACATGGCACACAGTGTATGACGACATGGACCACATCGACGCGAACACTCTGAAAGCCGTGGGACAGGTGATGGTTCAGGTGATATACACCGAGAGCGCGGAATGACCGGCACGCGGCGAGGCATACTCCGTGAGACTGAAACATACATAAAAGGCGGACACTTTACGATGTCCGCCTTTTCCTTATATTATTATAAGAACCTACAACTGCCCTGCCTCAACCATCAGCACCACCCTTTCGGTGAGACGGTCGATGCCCTCCGGCTCATACTTCTTGGTGAGACTCGCCCCGAACAGCATGGCGAACGCCTGATAGAATCCTGCCCGTATGGGTCCGAGAAACGCCTGTATGAGCTGGTAGGACGACGAGTTGCACTCGCGGTAGACAAGTTTTATGAGCAGCTTTCCCTGCTGATAGGACAGCTTCTTCATACGTGGCGTGTACTCCTTGCGTATGCTTTTCTCCACAAGTTTCATATGGGCGTCGCGCGCCTTCTTGTCGGGCAGCGTCTGGAGATACTCGTATGTCTCTATGATGATGCGGTTCACCTCCTTCGCTATGGGCAGCACCTTCTTCACGTTTGCCACGAGCCGGTTGTAGGCGGCGCGCTGCTTCTCGTTCTTGAACACCGGAGCGGGATAGACATACACGCTGTTCATCTCCACATACTGTATGCTGTCGCCGTTGTCGTCGAGCACCTTGCTCACCTTCACCATCGGCTCGAGCACTCCTCCGTCAGCGGTGTCGCCTCCGTCGTTCTGCGCGGCGCATCCCGCCGACCACATCAGACAGAGTGTCAGAACAATAATAAACCTGTCCATATAACAAACGCAAAAATACATATAAAAAATCATTCCGACCGGCAGAACACATTATTTTTATCTCTTTTTTGCACGCCCGCGCACACATACGGCACCTCGGCGCACAGGCTGCGGACACCGTAAGGGGCTGTATGCCCGTGCCTGCGGTTGGTTGACCGCGCACGGTCAGAGCACGTCGAGATACTTCTCGAGCGGTATGCCCCGGTTCTTGTCCTCGTTGTCCTTGTTGAGGTCGATGAGCGTGTATACGGCGTCCATAGCCCTGCGGGTGCTCGGCTTGAGCATCTCTCCGTCGAGCAGACGCCCTATGAGCACCGCCGAGAAGATGTCGCCCGTGCCGGGGAAATGCACCGGAATCTCGGTGTAGGGCAGACAGAAATACTCCCCGTCCACATGATTGTAGCCCACCACCGACGGCTGACCGTCCACAGGGATGCTCGTGATGAGCGCCGACTTGGTGCCCAGAGCCAGGAGTGCGTCGGTGAGACGGCGTGCCCCGTCGCGGCTCACACCCCGGGCGTCGTACTCCATACCCGTGAGATAGCATGCCTCGGTGTGGTTGGGAAACACCAGATGGGCTACGCTCACCATCTCGCGCATGCTTTTTATCGCCTCACCTGTGACTCCGTTGTAGAGCTTTCCCTCATCACCCATTATCGGGTCGACGAATATCACCGTGCCCGAGGCAGCCTGCTCGCGGCAGTAGTCGGATATCATGCGCGCCTGACTCTCCGATGCCATGAAGCCCGTCGCTATGGCGTCGAAGGTGAACCCCAGCTCGCGCCACACGGGAAAGACACCTTTTATATAGTCGGTTGTCTCAAGAATGTTGAACTTGCCGTAGTCGAGCGTGTTAGACACAAGTGCCGTCGGCAGATTGTAAGTGGGATGACCCATGTACGAGAGTATCGGCAGCATCGCGGCGGTAGCCACCTTGCCATATCCGGCAATGTCGTTTATAAGCAGTATCTGTTTCTTTTTCATCTTATTCGAGTTTCGCCTGCAAACTTACACAAAATAGTCGGAATAAGCGAATTTTTTCATTATTCGCTCGCACGGGAGCATATGTCGCGGACGGCACACGGCTACGACCCGTGCCCGGAGGGGCATCCAGCCGCCTCGGAACACACCCGACGGAATCGCATAATTATACATAATAACAGTAAAAAATATTGACAACAGAAAACAACAAAACAGAAACGGCACGGCGCGGCAGCCGCCTCCGCGATATACGGAAAGCGCACCCGCATGGCGTTTTCTTCCTCCTTATACGACCGTAAGCTCACTGCCGGAACGCGAAAAAGGCTCTTCCGCACCGCAGAAAGCACCGTTCCGCACCGCAGAAAAAGCTCTTCCGACACACGGAAAAGCCCGTTTCGCATGGCGGAAAAGCCTCTTTGGCGACGCTGGAAAAGTACTTTAATCATGTCGGACAATATATCTTATTGTGTGTCAGCAGAATACGTAAAACGCCCAAAAGCCGCGTATTTGCAGCCGAAAGCATGTCTGCGCGCAAAAACGGCGGTATTTTCGCGTTGCGATGTATATTCATGCATGCTTCCATGTATATTTATGCATGCTTCCATGTATATTTATGCATGCTTTCATGTACATTTATTCATACATCAATACATATTTGCGCGTATTCATGCTGCGGACGGCACGGCATGCTGCGGTTTTTCTTCCGCCTCGCGACAATATGAAAGGAGACGCTCCACTGACTCCCCACTGCGACGCGACAAAGGAGGAGCGGAGGCACGGATATGCACATTTCTGCATATTTAACGGTCGTTTCTGTATATTTATACGGTTTTAGTGCCTTTTTGAATGTATTTTTGTAAATTTATGCAGAAAATCATGTCGCAAGGCGTGTTTTATGCTTTAAAATAACTAACTTTGCCATCCGAACAAACAATAGACATTTAAGGAAATGGCATACACACGCATAACGGCTGCCGAAGGCGCAGCGATGATAAAGGACGGCGACAACATCGGATTCAGCGGATTCACCCCCAGCGGTGTCCCCAAAGCCGTGACGAGGGCACTGTCGAAACGCGCGCGCGAGGAGCACGAGGCAGGCAGACCGTTCGCCGTGGGCGTCATCACGGGCGCATCGTCGTGCCAGAGCCTTGAGGGAGACCTCGCGGCGGCTCACGCCATAAAGTTCCGCGCGCCCTTCTCCACCAACGCCGACTTCCGCAACCATGCTAACCTGGGCGAGATAGACTATGAGGACATGCATCTCGGACACATGGCTGAGCGTCTGCGCAGGGGTTTTTATGGTGACATTGACTGGGCTGTGATAGAGGTGTCTGCCATAGAGGAGTATGGCGGAAAGTGCCGCGTGTATCTCACCTCGGCAGACGGCATAGTGCCGACAATAGCGCGTCTGGCGAAGAGAGTGATTCTGGAGCTGAACACTTTTCACAATGCCGACGCACGCTATCTGCACGACGAGTATGAGTGTCTGGAGTATCCTTACCGCCAGCCCATACCTCTGACAGGCGTGGGACAGCGCATCGGCACGGAGTATCTGGAGATAGAGCCGGGGAAGATAGCCGGAGTGGTGGAGTGCTGCATACCAGAGGAGGCGCGCACCTTCAAGCCCTCTACTCCCGACACCGACATGATAGGCCGTCACGTGGTGGACTTCTTCCTGAGCGACATGCGCGCCGGACGCATCCCCAAGTGCATGTTCCCCATACAGAGTGGTGTGGGCGTGACGGGCAACGCGGTGATGGAGGCTATCGGACAGTGCGACGACATGCCCGTGGTGGAGGTGTTCAGCGAGGTGGTGCAGGACGCCATAGTGGACCTTATGCTCAAAGGACGCATCTCGCAGGCGTCGGTGGCGGCGATGACTGTGTCGAACGAGTGCCTGCAGAAGGTGTATTCCAACATGGACTTCTTCCGCAGCCGTCTCACGCTGCGCCCGAGCGAGCTGTCCAACTCGGCGGAACTCATACACCGGTTCGGTGTGATAGCGATGAACACCGCGCTGGAGTGCGACATCTACGGCAACGAGAACTCGAGCCACGTGTGCGGCTCACGGCTGATGAACGGCATCGGAGGGTCGTGCGACTACGAGCGCAACGGCTCGATAAGCATATTCTACACGCCCTCGACAGCCAAGGGCGGGAAAATCAGCGCGATAGTCCCCATGTGCAGCCACATAGACTCCACCGAGCACGACGTGGACGTGATAATAACCGAACAGGGCATAGCCGACCTCAGAGGAAAGGGTCCGGCACGGAGAGCGGAGGAGATAATAAACAACTGCGCGCACCCCGACTACCGCCCGCTGCTGCGCGAATACCAGCGCATAGCCACAAAGGGACACTGCCCCGGTTCGCTGCGCGCCGCCTTCGCATTCCACGACACGCTCACAAGAAAGGGTGACATGAGGCTCACCGACTTCGCCGAGTATCTGTGACATGACACGTTCCATAAGCACATCATCCCCCCAATCAACATCGCATCCCTAAAAGTAGAGACGCAAAATCTTGCGTCTCCCGTCCACCCCATACCAACATACACACGCGAAAATACATCGGCAAACAAACGCATCCTTGCGTCTCCCGTCCTGCCCACACCAATATACGCACGCGAAAATACGCTGACAACAAGCGCAAACCTCCTTGTGAGACGCAAAATTTTGCGTCTCTACTTTGACTTGCAGCACATACCATCCCGTCCACCCCACACCAACACGCGCGCGGAAATACACCGGCAAACAAACGCATCCTTGCGTCTCCCGTCTACCCCACACCAACATACGCACGCGAAAATATGCTGACAAACAAACGCAAACCTCCTTGTGAGACGCAAAATTTTGCGTCTCTACTTTAGCTTGCAGCACATATCATCATGCCCTATTCAATTTATCAATGTAAAACAACGTGATTATCGCATACATGAACAACATTATCATATATACGGAAACAATCTCAAAAAACATCAAAAAAGCCGTTCAAAATCCACCGGAAACACTCTCAAACGACATCCCTGACACCCATATACGATGTCACCGACCCGTCATGAAATGAACAAAAAAGCATATGAATCAGTCAAAAGGCGGTTTCTAAATTGACGATAAAGATAATAATAAATCTCCGAAATAGAACAAATAAAAACCAAAATCAATCTTTGTTAATCACAATTAACTTATTTTTAATAATAAAGTACCATTATTTTTAATTACGAAAGAAATATTATCATATATTTGCAGACGGTATTGAATACTTAAGCCTCAAAAGCCTGACAATTCATTTACACCCATAAACCATACGAATTACCGTCAACAAACACAACAACAACTCATATAAAACACAAAAAAACAGACAAAAAAAACACACAAAAATCAATCTTAACAATAACGTGAGCGCAACTCACAAAAATCAATCTAAAAATTCTAACCAACATGAAACAAAATTTCATTATTACAGCATTCCTATGCTGCATGATGTTCATCGGTTGCAAGGATGACGACGTCGCCTCAGGCTCGTTCGATCCGTCACAACCGGTTGAATTCAAAGACTTCAGTCCGAAAGAGGGACAAGTGCGAACGCGCCTCTACATCTACGGAAAGAACTTCGGCACAGACGAGACGAAGATTCACGTGAATGTGGGCGGAAAGGAAGCGAAGGTCATCGGCTCTACCGGTGAGATTATCTATTGTATGGTAGGAAAGCGTTCTTACGACGGCACAGTAACCGTGACAATAGACGACAAGGACGGCAAACCCGCTGCGACAAAGACTTTTGACGAAAAATTCAACTATATACCTAAGACCACTGTTGGAACATTGTTAAGAAAGGTGGACGAGTCAGGCAACTCAGGATTCTCGGATGGAAAGTTCGACGGCGAAGCATCCGTGCCATCAAACGACTGGATGGTATTCGATCCGAAATATGCCGATATAGGCGGAGACAGGCTTCTATTCACGTCCAACTGGTATGACGGACTGCGCATGGTCAATCTTACACAACGTACTGCAACACGTCTTTTCCCTAAATCCCAATACTCCGCTATGTTTTCGTTCACGTTCACTGCCGACGGCGACACACTCATTTTCCCCGACGACAACGGACAGGCTTCAAACGAGACAAGACCGAACATGTACTATGCCCTTCGCTCGGAAGGATTCAGAAAATTTCGTCCATATAACTACGGACCGTGTTCCTACGGCGTTGTATGCATGCCTAACGGCACAAAGTTCTACTCTTCATGGACCAACGCAGCCGTGTATCGCATGGAGAACCCTACCGGAGAGATACCCAATACCGACGTGAACCGCAAGCGTTGCTTCGCTCTAACAGCACTCACACAGACCGACGGACAGCACATGCGCCTCATCCTTCACCCGTCGGCAAAGTATATGTATATAATAATGGAAGGCGCGCCCGTTGTGTTAAGATCTAACTATAATGAGAAAACAAACATGTTCGAGACTCCTATAATCATAGCGGGAGCATTCGGAAAGAACGGATGCCAGGAAGGAACAGGTGCTACAGCACGTTTCGACCAGCCTTGGCAGGGAGTGTTCGTCAAAAATCATGAATATGTAGAAAAACCACGTCCGGACGGTGAGCTATATGACTTTTATTTCTGTGCAAAGCAAAATCATTGCGTATGGAAACTCACACCGGACGGTGTTGCGACAATCGTTGCAGGAAGAAGCAACGAGAATTCGGATGGAAAAATCTGGGGTTATATAGACGGAGATCCGCTGAAAGAGGCACGGTTCAATAAACCAGCCGGACTTGCATACGACGAGACAGACGAGACATGGTATATCGGTGACAACGACAACAAGGGCATACGTTATATCACGAGAGAATAAACCGTAACAATCCAATACAAATTTTACTATGAGGAATCTTATATTTATGCTTATGCTTGCAATATGCATACCGTTGCAGATGCAGGCACAGGACGATCAGAAGACAATAGAAGTGACGGGTACGGTGACCGATGAGACAGGTGAGCCGCTCATCGGTGTGAGCGTGACTCCCAAGGAAAACGCGGCACTCGGAGTGATAACAAACATCGACGGTGTGTATAAGATAAAGATAGAGGCATACACCCGACTGGTGTTCAGCTACATCGGAATGGAGTCACAGGAAGTTCTCATCAAGGAACAGACCACGCAAAACGTCAGGCTTAAGGAAAAGAAGGACAACGTGATAGACGAGGTTGTCGTCACAGGTACGGGTGTGCAGAAGAAGCTCACCGTGTCGGGAGCCGTCACGACGGTAGACCCTGGCGACCTGCGCACACCTACCGCCAGCATCACAAACTCATTCGCGGGAGTCATACCGGGCGTGTTCGCACGACAGACGACAGGTAATCCGGGCGACAACGTGTCCGAGTTCTGGATCCGCGGTATCTCCACCTTCGGTGCTGGAAGCAGCGCGCTCGTGCTCGTCGACGGTTTTGAGCGTAACATCAACGACATAAACCCTGAGGACATAGAGACATTCAGCGTGCTGAAAGACGCTTCCACAACTGCCATCTACGGTTCGCGCGGTGCCAACGGCGTCGTTCTAATAACGACAAAGCGCGGTCGCGACGGAGCGACACGCATAAACGGAAAAGTCGAGTACAGCTGGAATACCCGCACAAAGACGCCGGAGTTCGTCGACGGAAAGATATACGCACGAATGATGAACGAGGCTCTCGAAAGCCGCGACATGTCTCCCGCCTACAGCGACGACGACCTTTATCTGCTCGATAACCAGCTCGACCCCGAGGTGTTCCCCAACGTCAACTGGATGAAACTGTTGCTTAAGGACGGCGCACCCACCTACCGCGCCAACGTTGACGTATCGGGCGGCGGTTCTAACGCACGCTATTTCGCATCTATGAGCTATGTGGAGGAAGGCGGTATGTACAACAGCGACAAAGCCCTGAAGGACTATAAGACCAACGCCAACTACCACCGCTGGAACTACCGCATGAACTTCGACATGAACATAACCAAGACCACACTTATTAAAATAGGTATATCTGGAGCACTGGAAAAGCAGAACCAGCCGGGATCAATATACGATGAAATTTGGAAATCGCTCATGGGATACAATCCTATCGCAACTCCTGTAAGATATAAAAACGGCAAATGGGGCTCGCAAGGCACCGGAGGTAACAACAACCCGTGGGTTCTCGTTACACAGTATGGTTACAGACAGATTTGGAAAAACACCTTAAATACAACTGCCGAACTTACTCAGGACTTCAACTTCATCACTCCCGGACTCAAGGCAGTGGTACGTTATGGATATGATGTCTACACAGACAACGAGAACAATCGCTGGAAAGCACCTGAAGGATGGCAGGCAGAGCGTCTGCGCGACAGTGACGGTGATCTTGTGTTCACAAAGAAAATGGACGAGCAGCTTATGATTGCCATACCTCATTCTAAAGGAAAGAAGAGGGAGTTTTTTGAGGCAGAGATGCACTATGCGCGCAATTTCGGCATGCATCAGGTAGGTGCAATCCTCAAATATTCACAGGACGGAACTACAGACAATTCCGAGAACGAATGGGTTAATAAGAAAGACGATGATCCTATTAAAAGCATGAACATCGCCTTCCAGCGCACCATCCAGGGCATAGACCGCCGCCATCAGGGTCTTGCAGGACGCTTCACCTACGGTTATGCCAACCGTTACTTCGTCGACTTCAACTTCGGCTACAACGGCTCGGAGAACTTCGCAAAGGGCAAACGCTTCGGTTTCTTCCCGGCTTATTCGGCTGCATGGAACATCGGTGAGGAGCCTTGGATAAAGAAAGTGGCACCATGGGTAGACATGTTCAAGGTGCGTTATTCATACGGTAAGGTGGGCAACGACTATCTCGAGACACGTTTCCCGTTCCAGGGACGCTTCTTCACCGATGACAACGACCGCTACATATACGGAGACTTCGGTACAGACAACTTTACATACAACGGTATATCATACCTCATTCTTGCAAACAAGGACATCACTTGGGAGGTTGCGACGAAGCACGACGTGGGTCTTGACTTCTATCTTTTCGGCAACAAGTTCAGCGGAACGGTCGATTACTTCCGCGAGACCCGTAACGGTATCTTTATGTGGCGTAGCTTTATACCTGAGATAATAGGTGTGAGCAACTCACAACAGCCGGCAGCCAACGTGGGCAGCGTGCGCTCGTCAGGAGTCGACGGCAACATTGCCTACAGCGACAAGATAGGAGACGTGAACTTCACCATACGCGGAAACTTCACCTACAGTAAGAGTAAGATACTCGAATATGACGAGCAATACAGCCACTACGGCTACAAACGCTCGGCTGGATATCGTGTAGACCAGACACGCGGACTTGTTGCTCTCGGACTCTTCAAAGACTATGAGGATATCCGTAACAGCCCCGACCAGTCCGGTCTTAAAGGTGATTTCGAGATTGCCCCCGGTGATATCAAATATAAGGATGTGAACGGTGACGGAAAGATAGACGACAACGACATCGTGCCTATCGGCTCTACAACAAAGCCGAACTTCATCTACGGTTTCGGAGCATCGGCATCGTGGAAAGGTTTTGATGTCAACGTACTGTTCCAAGGTGTTGGTAAATCGTCGTTCTTTATCAACGGCTATACGGTTTATCCATTCTCTGAAAAGTCTTGGGGTAACATCCTTACAGATGTAGTTGGCAATTACTGGCAGCTCGGAAAGAACGAGGACGTGAATGCGAAATATCCACGCCTCACTTACGGAAAGAATTCCAATAACAATAGGGCATCCACTTTCTGGTTGCGCGACGGCTCATATCTGCGCCTGAAGAATGTCGAGATAGGATATACACTGCCGAAATCGCTTACATCACGCATCAACATACAAAATGTACGCGTGTATGTTATGGGCACCAACCTGTTGACTTTCTCCGACTTCAAGCTTTGGGATCCGGAGCTCGGAAGCAGCAACGGACAGCAGTATCCATTGTCAAGAACATTCACGCTTGGTATGACTATCAATCTGTAATCACTACAATCACAATATTCTAAAGACAACATATATGAAAAAATATAGATATATGAAGATGATAGCCGGAGCTGCCGCAATGTGTGCGACGACAGCCCTGACGTCCTGCTCCGACTATCTCGATACAGACAAATATTTCAAGGACCAGCAGTCGCTTGAACATATATTCAACAACAAGACAAATACGTTGGAGTGGCTGTCACTGAGCTACAGCCGCCTGCAAGGAGATAATATAGAGATAGGACACAGCAACCAGAATCCGACAAATTACTGCGATGACATGACCTTCAACGAAGGTGGCAACGGAGAACGCTTTCGTAAGTTCAAACTCGGTGAATATGGTGACGGATACAGTTACGATGGCTATTATAAGAAGTCATGGCCATGGTCATACCAGGGAATACGTCAGGCATCCATTTTCATAGAGAGAGCGCACGCCAACGAGGGGCTTACCCAAGAAGAGATAGACGTGCTTAAAGGAGAGGCACACTTCCTGCGCGGCTACTTCTACTGGCTGCTCATACGCAAGTACGGTCCTGTGCCGATCATGCCGGAAAAGGGAGCTGACTTCAGTGAGAGCTACGACAACCTGTCTTACCCGCGCAGCACGTTCGACGAGTGCGTAGACTTCATTTGCAAGGACATGATTGAGGCTGCAAAAGTGCTGCCCGACCGTCGCGACAACCTCAACATAGCACGTCCGACAAAGGGTGCCGCCTTAGCGTTGCGCGCAAAGGTACTGACCTACGCCGCCAGTCCTCTCTACAACGGAAACACTGAGATGGCAGACTTCACTGACAAGACAGGACGCCACCTCATTTCCCAGGAGTATGACGAAAAGAAGTGGGCTCTCGCCGTTGCGGCAGGCAAGGACTTCCTTGACTACAACGACAAGGCAGGCGTATACAGGATATATACCGTAGGTGTGAGAAAAACCGCGCAGGACAGAGCCTATCCTACGACAGTCACTCCTCCGCAATGCGAGCCATACTCAAGTCTGGACTTCCCGAACGGATGGGCTAACATAGATCCGTTCGAGTCTTACCGCTCAGTGTTCAACGGTGAGCTTGCCATCGCGGAGAATCCGGAGATAATATTCACACGAGGTAGAAACAACCGCGGCAACAACCTCATACCTGAAGGACAGAAAGACGCTGAGGAGGATAAAGGTGTTGACCAGCTTGTGAGACACCAGCTGCCCAACTCTCTCGGAGGATGGAACATCCACGGCATCACACAGAAACAGTGCGACGCCTACGACATGGCAGACGGTACGCCGTTCGACCGCGAGCGCGTGATGGCACAATACGGCAAGGGCAACGAGTTCACCACAGCGAACAACAAAGACCTGCACCCGTACGACCATCTGCCCGACAACGGCATCTTCATGGGCTATGCCAACCGCGAGCCGCGCTTCTATGCGTCGGTGGCATACAGCGGAACGGTTTGGCCCGGACTGAGCACAACAGAAGAGCGTTACCACTACCAGCAGATATTCTACTACCGTGGAGAGGCTGACGGACGCGTTAACAGTAACGAGCGTTGGGTGAACACCGGCATAGGAGTGATGAAGTATGTGCATCCTTACGACATTAAGGTGGGCAACTACAATGAGATAAGACCGAAGACAGACCCAGCCCTGCGCTACGCGGACATACTGCTGCTCTACGCCGAGGCTGTGAACAACCTCACATCGAGCTACGAAATTCCGTCGTGGGACGGCTCTCAGACCTACACCGTGAGCCGTGACATAGAGCAGATGAGACGCGGAGTGAAGCCTGTGAGGATGCGTGCGGGCGTGCCCGACTATTCTGACGGGGTGTATGCCGACCGCGACAAGTTCTTCAACGCCATCGTGCACGAGCGTCAGGTGGAGCTGTTCGCCGAGAACCAACGGTTCTTCGACCTGCGCAGATGGAAGATTGTCGAGGAGAACGAGGCTGAACAGATATACGGATGCAACACCCTTATGGACAAGAACAACGCGCTGCAGTTCTACAATCCGGTGAGAGTGCCGAAGCTGCAGACATCGTTCTCGCGCAGGCAGTACTTCTGGCCCATATCATGGGAGGAGCTCCGCCGCAACAAGAACCTGACACAGGCTCCGGGCTGGAGAGACTACGAATAAACGGAATCATATCCTGAACAACGATAAAACATATAAAAGATGAAAAAGATTCAATTATATATCATGGCGGCGATGACCGCAATGTGCGGCATGCTCACTTCATGCAACGAGGACTGGGAGGAGGAGGTTTACGAGCAGCTCGTATCCTTCAAGGCTCCCGTAGGCTCAAACGGAGTGCACGACATATACGTACGCTACAAGGCAGACGGCACGGGACAGTTCAAGCTGCCTGTTATAATAAGCGGCTCGGCGACTAACCACAGGGACTTCAACGTGAAGATAGGCGTCGACAACGATACGCTCGACATACTCAACAAGGCAAGGTTCGCCTCCGGACGCGAGGACCTCTGGTTCAGACAGCTGCCCGAGAACTTCTACTCGTTCCCATCTCAAACATGCCACGTTGCGTCCGGACATAACACCAACACTTACATCATCGACTTCAATCTCAAGGGTCTTGACACCAACGAGAACTGGGTTCTGCCACTTACAGTCATGCCAGACCCGTCGTATAAGCTTAACATACGCAGCGGATGGGACAAGGCTCTGCTCAATGTGAAACTCTTCAACGACTACTCGGGAACATACGCCTCCAGCAACATGTATGTATACATAGACGGCACGGAGTCGGACGGAGCGGTGGAAGACTACCGCGAGTGCCGCGTGGTGGACGACAGGAGCGTGTTCTTCCTTGCCGGAACGACATGGAGCGAGGATGTCAACCGAGGGCTATATAAGGTAATCACACGTTTTGAGGAAGGCATGAAGGACGAGAAAGGCGTCATCACCGGCAAGCTCACACTGAGCGCGGGCGACCCTGCCAACGCCATAAACCTTGAGACAAGCGGTGACTGTACCTACCGTTACGAGGTGATAAAGGATCCCACAAAAAAGAATCTGGAGAGGCGGATAACCACGATGTACCTTGACTACAAGTACACCGACGTCACCTCTGACCCGAAAAACCCGATGCGGTTCCACGTAAAGGGTAACATGACAATGGAACGTAAGTACAACATAAACATTCCAGACGAGGATCAGGCGGTTCTTTGGTGATAAATATCCGCATCAATTACAGGTCAATGTATAACAGTTGAGACGGGGCGCGCCGGCATGGTGCGCCCCTTTTTTTATGATGTAGCGGGAAACAATCATGATGGCGTCAGCCTGTAGAGACGCAAAATCTTGCGTCTCCCGTCCAACGAACCCGGCAACGACATGCATATCATCGCCTCAATTAACAGCACATACTTGCTCGTGAGACGCAAAATCTTGCGTCTCTACTTTGGTTTGCCAACATATGAATCGCGGCATTTCCCATTACTGTCATAATGTAATGCGAATGCGGCATTCGACTTACACAATGCTTTTCCGTATGTCGCCATAACTCCCTTCCCTGCAACCGGCATGGTGACGGCATGCATACAGCGTGCCGTTTCGTGTGCAGCCGCAACACATATAATATCATACGGTTACGGCAAACACTCCATAAATGTGCATCAAATATGCCGTATGAAACAATGCGAAACAGCCTTTTCGGGCGCGGAAAAGCATCTTTTACGACGCGGAAAAGCCGCTGTCACCGCGCAGGAAACACCGTTCCGTGCCGCGAAACACACCGTACGGTGTCTCCGAAGGGGCTTTTCCGCACTCCCGTATGGTATGTCCCGTCTGCCGGAACAGTGTCTTTTGCGGTATGGGAGCATGACTGACGCATATCCGCCTGCACAGGACACCATGTCGTGACGGTTTTTCGCGGGTGTCATTATGTCGGCATATGATAAAATATTGTGACATTGTGATTTATTATGACAGTAAAGCCAACCTGCCATACGGCTGGATTCGAAACATTCCATCATACTTTATCCCTATCCCACCCTGCCGTCACTCATATCGCTTTCCGCATTTATCAGCCCAAAATCTCGCCTCACCGTGCAAAATCCGGCTACGGAATGACGGCGGAGGAACATAAAAATCAGGCGGCGGGAAAATTTTTATCGCCATGCCGTTCCACACCCGCGCATAAATGATTAATTTTGCGGACGGATGAAAAAACATATACTTCTCATGGCGGCATCCGCAATGATGCTGCTCGCGTGCGGCAGACCGCAGCACGCACACCGCAAGCCGCACGGCATGTTCACCGACGAGGTGAGACTGCGCACCACACCTGTCAAGAACCAGGGACGCAGTCAGCTGTGCTGGATATACGGCATGCTCGCCACCATAGAGACCGACCGCATCATGGCAGGCGACTCCGTCAACCTCTCGCCCGACTATCCGGCACGCATGTGGATGGCTCACCTTGCGAGGCGCAGCTTTCTCTCCGGAGGCAGGGAAAGGGTGGACATGCGCGGCATGGCACCCATGACGCTCGCTCTGGCGGCGGAATACGGTATGATGACATACGACCCGTACAACTGCGGAGGCGACGCCAACTACAACGTGCTCGCGCGCCGTCTGACGGCAATGGCGCGACGCTCGCACAGCATGTCACTCTTCGACAGCCGCTGCACGGACATCCTCGACGAGTCGCTGGGCTACATGCCGTCGCGCTTCTGGCTCTATGGCGTGGAGTATTCTCCCCGGCAGCTCGCGCGCAGCCTGTTCCTTCCGGGCGACTACACGGCTCTCACCAGCTTCACCCATCATCCCATGGGCGATACGTTCGCGCTCGAGGTGCCCGACAACAAGACCGCCTGCCACTTCCTCAACGTGCCCGTCGACACGCTCATGGCGCGCATATGCTCAGCCCTGAAGGCAGGACACGCCGTGTGCTGGGAGGGCGACGTGACGGAGCCGGGATTCTCCTTCGCACGCGGAACGGCGGAGCTCCCTTCGCGCACGCCCTGCACCCAGGAGCAGAGACAGAAGGAGTTTGAGGCGCGTCTCACCACCGACGACCACTGCATGGCTCTCACCGGCATGGCGCGCGACCGACGGGGACGGCTCTACTTCATAGCCAAGAACTCGTGGGGCACGGACAATCCGTACGGAGGAATGATGTATCTCTCGGAGGAATATGTGCGGATGAAGACAATAGCCGTGGTGATGCGCGGCTCATGAACATTGAAACCATCACACAACACAAGTCATGATAAAAACCCTTATTCTCGACTTCGACGGCACGATAGCCGACACAAGAAGCGTCATTCTCAAGACAATGCATCAGACCATCGCCGAATATGGCATGCCGCAACCCGACGACTATACGTGCGCGGCGACGATAGGACTGCCGCTCGACGAGGCTTTCGTGCGCATGCTCGGCATAAACCGCGACGAGGGACTGCGCTGCGCCGGCATCTACAGGCGTCTGTTCGAAGTGAACAACAGCGAGGGAGCCGTGACGATGTTCCCAAACGTGGCTGACACAATAAGGCGGATGCACGCCCAAGGACTCACCATCACCATAGCCAGCAGCCGCGGACACCACTCGCTCAGCGACTTCGTAAGCCGATTCGGGCTAAGCTCCTGCTTCAGCGCGATAGTGGGAGCGGACGACGTGGACAACGCCAAGCCCGACCCGGAACCGGTGAACAGGATACTCAGGCAGCTCGGCAGGGATGCAGACACGGCAATGGTGGTGGGCGACACGGCGTTCGACATCACGATGGGACGGCGCGCAGGAGCGCATACATGCGGCGTGACCTACGGCAACGGAACGCTCCGCGAGTTGGAGCAAAGCGGCGCGGAATGCGTCATAGACGATTTCTCCGCACTGCCCGACGTCATCTCGCGCACTGCCGCAAAACAAGCCTCAGATGCCCAATAGCATGCAAATGTTTGCCGTTTGACGTAAAATTTGTATCTTTGCATAAGATAAGATGCGGTTCGGCAGTACCAAGCTAAGTGAGACGTTGTCTCCCTTCCTTGCTTCTGCACTCACCTTTCATTATCTTTGCATAAGATAATCTGCACCCGGGAATCAGAAAGTAAGCTTTCGTTCCACCCGTCCGCATTATCCATGATATACTACATAAACAATTGAACAAAGAAAAAGAACAAAACAACATATACCGCAATGGACTACAATTTCAGTGAAATAGAGAAGAAATGGCAACGCTGGTGGGAGGAGAATGACACCTATAAGGTTGTCGAGGACAAGGAGAAGAAGAAGTTCTATGTGCTCAACATGTTCCCCTATCCGTCCGGAGCAGGACTACACGTGGGGCATCCGCTCGGATACATAGCGTCTGACATATACGCCCGCTACAAGCGTCTGAGAGGATACAACGTGCTCAACCCCATGGGCTACGACGCCTACGGACTGCCTGCCGAGCAGTATGCCATACAGACAGGACAGCATCCGGCGAAGACCACCGACGACAACATACGACGCTACAAACAGCAGCTGGACAACATAGGATTCTCCTTCGACTGGAGCAGAGAACTGCGCACGTGCGACCCGGAGTATTATAAGTGGACCCAGTGGGCTTTCCGCAAGATGTTCAACTCGTTCTACTGCAACAAGTGCGGTAAGGCGCAGCCCATCGAAAAGCTCATCGCGCGCTTCAGCGAGAAGGGCACCGAGGGGCTCGACGCGGCTTGCTCGGAGGAGATGAGCTTCACAGCCGGGGAATGGAACGCCATGAGCGAGAAGGAGCGGCAGCAGGTGCTGATGAACTACCGCATAGCCTACATGGGCGAGACGATGGTGAACTGGTGCGCCGGACTGGGCACGGTGCTCGCCAACGACGAGGTGGTGGACGGCGTGTCGGTGCGAGGCGGCTATCCCGTGGTGCAGAAGAAGATGAGGCAGTGGTGCCTGCGCGTGTCGGCATACGCACAGCGTCTGCTCGACGGACTCGACACAATAGACTGGACGGAGTCGCTTAAAGAGACACAGCGCAACTGGATAGGACGCTCGGAAGGAACGGAGATGGAGTTCAGGATAGCCCCCTCAGGCTCCCCCAGTGGGGGAGGTCTGTCCCCTGACTCAGCAAACCAGAACTCCCCCACCGGGGGAGCTGAGGGGGCTTTCACAATCTTCACCACCCGTGCCGACACCATCTTCGGAGTCACCTTCATGGTCCTTGCGCCTGAGAGCGAGCTCGTGGCAAGACTCACCACCGACGAACAGCGTGACGCCGTAGCCGAATACATAGAGTATGTGAAGAAACGCACCGAGCGCGAACGCATCAGCGACCGCAAGGTTACGGGCGTTTTCTCCGGATCGTACGCCATAAACCCGTTCACGGGAGAGAACATCCCGATATGGATTTCAGAGTATGTGCTTGCAGGATACGGCACGGGAGCCATCATGGCGGTGCCTGCCCACGACTCGCGCGACTACGCTTTCGCCAAGCACTTCGGGCTTGAGATACGTCCCCTCATAGAGGGATGCGACGTCAGCGAGGAGAGTTTCGACGCCAAGGAAGGCATCGTGTGCAACTCTCCGGCAGCCGGATGCGGCACCCTCGACGGTTTCTCGCTCAACGGACTGACCGTCAAGGAGGCGATAGCCAAGACAAAGGAGTTTGTCACCTCACACCATCTGGGACGTGTGAAGGTGAACTTCCGCCTGCGCGACGCCATATTCTCGCGCCAGCGTTATTGGGGAGAGCCGTTCCCGGTATACTACAAGGACGGCATGCCTTACATGATTCCGGAAGACTGCCTGCCGCTGCTCCTGCCGGAGGTGGACCAGTACAAACCCACCGAAAGCGGCGAGCCGCCGCTCGGACACGCCCGTATGTGGGCATGGGACACCGTGGGCAACTGCGTGACAGACAAGAGCAGGATTGACAACATCACCGTGTTCCCGCTCGACCTGAACACCATGCCGGGCTTCGCTGGGTCATCGGCATACTATCTGCGCTACATGGACCCGCACGACAACGATGCTCTCGTGAGCCGCGAGGCGGACGAATACTGGCAGTGTGTGGACCTTTACGTAGGCGGAACGGAGCATGCCACGGGCCACCTCATCTACTCACGGTTCTGGAACAAGTTCCTCCACGACTACGGATACTCATGCTGTGAGGAGCCGTTCAGAAAGCTCGTGAACCAGGGAATGATACAGGGCAGGAGCAATTTCGTGTATCGCGCCAACGCCCTCAGCACCGAGGAGAAGCCTGTGTTTGTGTCGCTCGGACTGAAAGACGGTTACGGTGACGTCACACCGATACACGTCGACGTGAACATAGTGCACGGTGACGTGCTCGACATCGAGGCGTTCAAGGCGTGGAGACCGGAGTATGCCAATGCCGAATTCAAGCTCGAAGACGGCAAATATGTCTGCGGATGGGCTATAGAGAAGATGTCGAAGTCGATGTACAACGTCGTAAATCCCGACATGATCGTCGAGAAGTACGGAGCCGACACGCTTCGCCTGTACGAGATGTTCCTCGGTCCGGTGGAGCAGAGCAAGCCGTGGGACACCAACGGAATAGACGGATGCCACCGCTTCCTCAAGAAACTGTGGGCGCTGTATTACAACCGCGACGGACAGTTCCTGCCCGACTCCACCGACGCTACGCCCGAACAGCTCAAGAGCCTGCACCGGCTTATAAAGAAGGTTACGCAGGACATAGAGCACTTCTCATACAATACCAGCATCTCGGCGTTCATGATATGCGTGGGCGAACTGCAACAGCTGAAGTGCCGCAACCGCGACCTGCTCTCACGGCTCGTGGTGCTCATCGCCCCGTTCGCGCCTCACATAGCCGAGGAACTGTGGCACGCGCTGGGCAACGAAGGCACTGTGTGCGACGCCGGATGGCCCGCATACGACGAGAAGTATCTCGTTGAAAGCACCGTGCAGATGGGCATAGCGTTCAACGGCAAACGCCGTTTTGAAATGCAGTTTGCGGCAGATGCCGACAACGCCGCCATCGAACGCGCCGTCATGGCAGACGAGCGCACAGCCAGGTATATGGAGGGCAAGCAGGCGGTGAAGGTCATCATAGTGCCGAAGCGCATGGTGAACGTCGTCATAAAATAGACACATCAACCGTAAATGAAAGGCAAAGCCCATCCTGCCCGCACACCTATATGTGGGAGGATGGGCGTGTCTGTCATTATAATAAATATGTATATGTACAAACAATTCATTCTGCGCGAGGCGAAAGACTATTTCAACATCACGCTCGGACTGCTGCTCTATACGTTCGCTTTCACCATATTCCTGCTGCCGTATGAGATTGTCACGGGCGGCATAGCAGGTATCGGAGCCATCGTCTTCTACACCACGGGGTTCAAGGTGCAGTACACTTTCTTCCTCATAAACGCCGCGCTCATCTTAGGTACACTCAGGATTCTGGGCTGGCGGTTCCTCATGAAGACCATCTACGCCACCTTCGCACTCACCTTTCTGCTTGAGATGGCGCAGGAGGTGGTGGTCCGCCCCGACGGCACATTCTACAGACTGCTTGGCGACGGCAACGACTTCATGTCGCTCGTCATAGGATGTATGCTCACCGGAACGGCTCTTGCGATAGTCTTTCTCAACAACGGCAGCACCGGAGGAACCGACATCGTGGCGGCGACGGTGAACAAATACCACAACATTTCGTTAGGAAAGGTGCTCATACTTGTAGACCTCTGCATCATCGGAAGTTGTCTTTTCATCGACTCGTTCGGCGACGTCGACGTGAGATGCAAGAAGGTGGTGTTCGGTCTGTGCACCATGTTCATCGAGTGTTTCATGCTCGACTACGTGATGAACTGGCAGCGGCAGTCGGTGCAGTTCATGATTTTCTCCATGCACCATAAGGAGATAGCCGAGGCGATAACCCGCAAGACAGACCACAGCCTCACCATTCTCGACGGACACGGATGGTACACCGGACGCGACATGAAGGTGATATGCCTGCTCGCGAGGAAGAGCGAGAGCGTCACGATATTCCGTCTCATAAAGATGATAGACCCCAACGCGTTCGTCAGCCAAAGCTCCGTCATAGGAGTGTACGGCGAGGGATTCGACCAGATAAAAGTAAAAGTAAAGAAAGATGAAGATAGTATTCGCGACAAACAACAGTCATAAGCTCGAAGAGATAAGGCAGATTCTCGGCGCAGGCATCGAAGTGCTGTCGCTCGCCGACATAGGATGCCATGACGACATACCCGAAACGGCGCCCACGCTTGAGGGCAACGCCGTGATGAAGGCGCGCTACGTGTACGACAGATACGGCACACCGTGCTTCGCTGACGACACCGGTCTGGAGGTGGACGCTCTTGACGGAGCGCCCGGAGTGTACAGCGCGAGATACGCTGGAGGAAAGGGTCACGACTCTGAAGCCAACATGAGCAAGCTGCTCCATGAGATGGAAGGCATGCAGGACCGCCGCGCGCGCTTCCGCACCGTCATAGCCCTGATAGAGCGGAAGGACGGACTGCCCGTGCAGCACACCTTCGAGGGCAGGATAGAAGGCACCATATCTCAAGAGAGGAAAGGCTCTTCCGGCTTCGGCTACGACCCCATATTCGTGCCGGAAGGTTATGAGCGGTCGTTCGCCGAGCTCGGCAGCGACATAAAGAACAGCATCTCCCACCGCGCGCGAGCCGTGGCACGGCTGGCTGAGTATCTGCTTTCAAAGGAAAGATAACGCGGCATTCACGGAGGAAGGCTGCACATATCATGCCGCGCAGGCATACTTACACCCATCACACACGCACTTACACGAATATGAAGAAACTGTTTTCCATCGTCACACTGATGCTTTCGCTCTTTGTGACAGACATCTGCGGAGCTCCTGTAGGCTCATGGAACGCCTACCCGGCATACTCGGACATAACAAGGATAGAGGACACCGGGAGCGTCGTCTTCGTGCTTGCCTCGGGCGGACTTTATTCGTACAACCCTTCCGACCAGAGCATACAGACCTACGACAAGGTGAACGCGCTGAGCGACTGCGGCATCAGTGACATAGCATGGTGCGCCAGAGCCGGACGGCTCGTCGTGGTGTATGAGAACTACAACATAGATCTCGTGACACCCGACGGCAAGGTGACCAACATGTCGGAATACTACAACAAGTCTCTCACCGGTGACAAGACGATAAACAGCATCGCCATAAACGGCTCCGACGCCTACCTCTCCACCGGATTCGGAATAGTGAGGATAGACGTGCGCAACGCCGCGATAAGCGACACATACAACCTCGGAGTGAACGTCTACGCCACCGCACCTGACGGCAACCGCATCTTCGCCGCCACGTCGGACGGCATGTACCGCGCGACGGCTGACGACAATCTGGCTGACAGGTCGAAGTGGACAAGATACAGCCGGAAGACGTTCGGCAGCCTGTTCGTATTCGACGGAGAACTCATCGGACTGAACAGCGGCGAGGCATGCGTGATGGACAGGACGGCGGACAAGTACAGGGTGTTCTACACTCCGTGGTTCCGCAGGGTGAAAGTGAGCGGCGGCAAGATGCTCTGCTATGGCGGAAGCCACACCTATATCATATCCGCCACCGACCGCAGACAGGACATCGCGTTCTCATGGGGAGGCATAGAATACTCTCCGGCGGACGATTCCTACTGGATCGCAGGCAGCGACGGCAAGCTGGCGAAGGGCGTGATAGGAGGTGACGGCAGCGTGCAGACCACTCTCGCGGGCGTCGCTCCCGACGGACCGGAGTACAACTTCTTCGGTTTCATGCGCTTCATCAACGGACAGCTCTATACCTGCGGCGGACGCGGCAACCCCGAGCGCGACGCCTGCCTTCAGGTGTACGACAGACAGGAGGGATGGAACGTCTATCCCGACGACTTCGCCGCGACGCTCGGATACAAATACAAGGGTGCGATGAGCGTTGATGTCGACCCCAAGGATCCGGCTCATGTGTTCTTGGGAACGCAGGCTGGCATGTACGAGTTCAGCAACAGGGAACTCGTGAAAGCGTTCAACATGGACAACAGTCCGTTGCAGGGAGCAGCCACCGTTGCCAGTACCGACAAGAAGAACTACACTCTCGTGTCCTCCGTCAGGTTCGACACTGAGGGCAGACTGTGGTGTCTCAACAGCGTGGCTCCGTCCGCATCACTGTTCGAATATGCCGGAGGCGAATGGACATCACACCACAAGAGCGACTTCATCACCGGTGAAGGATATTCCATGGCAGACATGGTGGGACTCATGTTCGACAGTCGCGGACTTATGTGGTTCGGCAGCAGCGACTGGCGCAAGCCCGCCCTGATATGCTACCAGCCGTCCACCGACGGGATGAAGATGTACACACGCTTCGTCAATCAGGACGGAACGGCTCTCACCGCACAGGGAGTGAGATGCCTGGAGGAGGACATCGAGGGCAACATATGGCTCGGGACGGCTGCCGGACCGCTCATGCTCACGGCGGCAGACATAGCCGACGGCAGCGAGACATTCACCCAGGTGAAGGTGCCGCGCAACGACGGGACCAACTATGCCGACTATCTTCTCGACGGCATAAGCATCAGCGCGATAGCCATAGACGGAGGAGGACGCAAGTGGTTCGGCACGGACGGCAGCGGGGTGTTCCTCATCAGCGCCGACAACATGACCCAGCTGCAGCACTTCACCACCGACAACAGTCCGCTGCTTTCAAACACCATCGAGTCGATAGCGGTCGACGGAACAAGCGGGGAGGTGTTTTTCGGCACCGACAAGGGACTGTGCTCATATATGAGCGACGCCACGCAGGCATCCGACAAGATGGACAAGGACAACGTATATGCCTATCCCAATCCTGTAAGACCTGACTACACAGGACTCATCACCGTCACCGGACTGACGCTCGACGCCGACGTCAAGATAGTGACCGTCAACGGAACGCTCGTAGCCGAGGGCAGGAGCAACGGAGGACTCTTCACGTGGGACGGATGCGACAAGAGCGGACGGCGCGTGGCGAGCGGCGTGTACATGGTGCAGACAGCCACCGCCGACGGCAAGAAAGGCACCGTGTGCAAGATTGCGATAGTGAACTGAAGACCACAGAAGCATGGACAGCAGGAACAGGCTCATATCCTTCATGCAGGCGTTCGGCATCATACTCGTGGTGGCAGGACACTCCACCTACCAGCTCGGACATGCCGGACATGTGCCTTCCATATGCCGATGGCTTTATACGTTCCACATGCCGCTGTTCTTCTTCATATCGGGTTATCTGCTCAAATACAGCAACACACGCAAGGGCATACAGCTATCCGACATGCCGGCGTTGGGGAAGGATGGCTTTATCACAGGAAAAGCGAGACGCCTGCTCGTGCCTTATGTCATAATATCGAGTGTAGTTTTCATTCCGAAGACCATGATGTCGGCAATCGCGCTGCGCCCTGTCGACATGTCGGTGTGGAGCTATCTCGGCATGCTGCTTTATCCTCATACCAACGTCATAGGATATTTCTGGTTTCTGCCGTCGCTCTTCCTCATATTCTGCATGGCATATATTGCGGCGAAAACGAAGGCGAAGACAAACGATTCACTCCTCATCTTATGTCTTATAACGGTAAGCATAGTGAATCCCGGGACAGGTTTACTCGGACTGGACAGCGCACTTTACAACGCCGTGTTCTTCGCGGCGGGCTACATGTTCCGCAAACATATGCTTGAAACAGTGGTGGGCAGACACTCAGCTACAACCGCAGCAGTGACATTCACCGTGTCTGTCGCCCTTATGTATGCTCCGGATACGGGCGTGCGCTACCTGTTGTCGTCGTTCAACGGCATACTGATGAGCGTCGCTCTGGCACACCTCTACATTGCCGGAAAGATGCGTTTCCTCGACCATCTTGACGGTGCGACTTACACGATATACCTTCTTTCATGGTTTCCCCAGGTGGCGTCGCAGCAGATTCTCATATCGCTTGTGCCCGGCATAACGTGGCATGTCACCACAGCTCTGGCATTCTTCTCCGGCTTATATGTGCCGTTGATGGTGCACAGATGGGTGAGAAAGCGCAGCGGCAGCCCTTCATGCCGGTGGATTAACGCCGCGCTCGGGATGTGACGCTGTCATTAATGCTATATGTAAGACAAAAAACAGAATATATACAATACAACAATGAGGACATACAAGACATCACCCCTGACATTAATACTCGTAAGCCTGCCGTTCGTTCTGTGGGCTGTCGTGGGCATCTATCCCTCGTTCGATGACTGGAGCACGCTGTCGTCACCCAACTTCGACCCCGACTGCGCAAAGTTCTTCCTGCCTTACGGCAGCGTGTGGCGACCGTTCGACGCGCTTATGGGCTACATCGTGGGAGCGGCTCCGCAGCTCTTTCCCGCACTCAACCACGTCTGCATTGTCGCTGGACATCTTATCGGAGCGGTGCTTGTGATGAAGCTCTCGCAGCGTCTGGGCTTCTGCCGCGCGGCACAGTTCGCGTCAACCCTCTTCTTCTGGATGTCGCCGTGCATGCTCGGAACGGTGCTCAGCTGCGACGCGCTCAACCAGACCTATTCCCAGATGTGGGGCATGGCGGCGGTGTGGTTCTACCTCTCGGCGGAGGGCAGGAGGCGGTATGCCGCATGGGCGGCGTGCGTCATGATGGCTGCACTGTCCAAGGACAACGGCATAGCGTGGGCGGTAGTGCCTCCGGTGCTGGCTTTCGCTTTCGGCATGGAAGACCGCCGCAGTGCCCTGCGCCACCTGCTTTTCGGTGTGTCGGTAGCCGTGGCATACGGTTGTATAAGGCTCGCCCTACCCTCCACAGAGTATTACAATCCCGACTACAACACTTTCCTGCCGACGAAAAAGCTGAAGGAGATAGCCATATTCCTTGGCTACACGTGGGTGGCAGCCGACTATGTGAGCATCGTCCACACCGCATCGCGCAGCCTGCCGCTTGCCGCCCTGACGCTCGTCCTGTCGCTTCCGTTCGTCTATATGATGTTCGTCCGCAGTCCGCGCCTGTGGCTCACCCGCCGCTTCCTCGGTCTGGCGGTGTGCATTCTCATAGTGATGTCGCCCCATCTGCTTATAAGTCTGAGCGTGATGAACGCCTACGCGGGTCTCGGTATGTCGGCTCTGCTTGTGGCATTCGTAGCCGACCACATGAGCCGCAACCATCCCGCGCTGCTCCGCACGGCATTCGCCATGTATGCGGCAGCGGCAATCATCACCGACGTTCACCACTGGTATAAGGCTTACACCACCGCCGCCGTAGGACGTGAGATGGCACATGAGGCAATACGTCTTGCCGGTCATCCCGTTAAAAACGCCTACTGCGTGGTGACAGACGATGACGAAAAGAAGTTCTCATCATTCTGCGTGCTGCCGCAGGACGCCTTCGGACCGCAGGCGGCGGCAGTGGTTCACGAGACGTCATACCGCTGGCCTACGTGCGTGAAAGACACCATCATCCCGCGCGAAAGCAGTCATGAGGCACGCTCCATAGCACGGCGCGCGCTCGCTACGGGCAAGTATGAATGTGTGTGGCTGATAGACAAAAGCCGCGTTGACATAATGAGGAAGGACAGCAAATGAGGAAAGTGTCGGTCATAATACCATGCTTCAACGAGCAGGACAACATAGCGGGACTCTACGAAGCCCTGCGGACGCTCTTCGCGCAGAACGCGCAGTATGAGTGGGAGGCAATAATGATAGACGACGGCAGCTGCGACGGTACGCTAAGCGAGATAAAACGCATTAACCGCACGGACAGACGCATAAGGTATGTCAGCCTGTCGCGTAACTTCGGAAAGGAAAACGCCATGCTCGCCGGGTTCGACTGTGCGGGCGGAGACTGCGCCGTCATCATGGACGCTGACCTGCAACACCCGCCGTCACTAATACCAATGATGCTGCGCCACTGGGAGGAAGGGTTCGACGACGTGTACGCCGAACGCCGCAACAGGGGACGAGAGAGCTGGCTGCGACGGCGTCTGTCGATGGCTTACTACCGCATGCTGCAACGCATGGCGAAGATAGAGATACTGCCAAACGTGGGCGACTTCAGGCTGCTCGACCGCAAGTGCATCGACTCCATGAGGCGTCTGCGCGAGACACAACGCTACACCAAGGGGCTGTACTGCTGGATAGGATTCAGAAAAAAGAAGATTGTCTTCGATCAGGGCGACCGCGTCAACGGCTGCTCCTCGTTCAGCTACATGCGCCTTTTCGACCTTGCGGTGGAGGGAATAACGTCGTATACCACCGCCCCTTTGCGCATATCGACATGGGTGGGCATACTCGTCTCGTTCGTGGCGTTCATATATATGTGCTACGTGCTTGTGAAGACAATGGCTGTGGGCGACCCCGTGCAGGGCTATCCAACGCTCATCATAGTGATTCTCTTCCTCGGAGGCATACAGCTGTTGTCGCTCGGCATCATCGGCGAATATCTGGGACGGGTGTTCAACGAGACGAAACGCAGACCGCCGTACATAGTCAGGGAGACCGACTCGGACAATGCTCCGGCTGACGGCAGACGCTGAGCCGTGAGCGGTATGGGACGGGTGCCACAGCGCAAATAGCCGTCAAGGGGAGGCAGGCGGGAATGAATAAATATGCGGAAATGTGTGTATGATTATGCAAAATGGTATGGCGTGAAGTCCGCGAGAGTGAGTTATTTGCAGTCGGACAGGGCTTCGGGGGCAAATACGTGAGTTTTGGAGCGGTTTTATTAAACTGTTGATAATAAACGATATACACAAAACAGATGCATTGAAAAGCGCGTTCTGCGATGCGGAACGTACTGTTCGGGACTGCGAAAGGGGCTTTTCCGCATGGCGGAAGGTGCTGTTCCGCGATGCGGCGGAGTGTTTTTCGCGCGGCGGAAGAGGCTTTCCCGCAGTATGACAGACGCAGGACGGTGGTGGAAAAGCCGTTTTTTTGCGATATTACTGATGGTGTATGGTGCGATAAAGCCTTTTCCGCAGCAGTGCCATTCCTATTCCGCGATTTTTATCTGTCGCGTTTTTTTACTTTCCAGATGGCATAAATATACGGTTTGCAGTGGGATGTGTGAGGCGCGGAAGGAACGGTTCCGGTGTGCCGGGGGATGGCATCATTTGTGGCGTGGAACCGTTTTTCACGGATAAGAATGGGGAAGTGAGGGGCAATGTGAGCTGTAAGTATTATTTTATAATGATGGCGTCAGCCCAGTAGAGACGCAAAATCTTGCGTCTCACAAGCAGCCTTGCGATATTGACAGTGCTGAAGGCATGCCTAAATATTTGCGATATTTGCTCGGGAGACGCAAGATTTTGCGTCTCTACTGGCTCGCGCCTTTGTTATTATCAACGGGGAACGACACGATTATATTCACCGGCTAACCAAAGTAGAGACGCAAGATTTTGCGTCTCACAAGGAAGTTTGCGATATTGACAGTGATGGAAGTATGCTTAAATATTTGCGATATTTGCTCGGGAGACGCAAGATTTTGCGTCTCTACTTTAGGATGTGGCGGTATATAAAAAATAGGAAATGATGGCTATAATTGGTGTTTTCTTTGCGCGACATACACCACATCTTTGACCTCCCGCGCCTCTCATCCTCACCGTAACAGCGTATGACACCGTAAGGATGCAGCCCCACAGATGTGCCACTGTCAGAAATCCTTACCCTCGAACATTGCTCCCGACGACACCTTTCCGCCCTGCGTCTTGCCTCCCGAGGCGTTGAAGAAATAGCTGACGGACAGCATTATGTTGGGATACTTGGGTCGGACGTAGGTTGAGGACATGAGTGTGGCGGTGGAGCGGCGGTTGTCGTAGCGTGCGGTGCGGAACACGTCGTGCGCCACGAGCGACACTGCCAGGCGGTCGCGCATGAGCTGGCGGCGCACGGCAAGGTCGAAGTAGCAGTAAGCTTTCTCCCGTCCCTGTGTGAGAACCGTGGGTCCCACGAAGTTGGCATCGAACTGCATGCGCGTGGACCGTCCCAGACTGAAGTTGTTCATCATCGAGAGCGAGTAGCTTGTGTTGGCTGCGTCGGCGCATCCCTCGTAGCGGCTTGTGAACTCATAGCGGAACAGGCTGCCGTTGAGCGTCATGTCCCAGCAGCGCAGCAGGCGCAGGTGAGAGTTGAGCTCGAGTCCGAATGTGATGTCGTTGCCGGCGTTTATGAGCGAGTCGAGCGTCACTCCCGGCTCGTATGGCACCCTCACCTTGTCCATCACCCCGCGCCTCGAGCGGCAGAAGACGGTGAGCGACACACTGTTCTCCTGTGCGAACGACTTGCGGTAGCCCACTTCCACGGTGTGTATATATTCCGGTCTGATGTCCGGGTTGCCTATCTGTTTGGTGTAGTAATCCTCATAGGTGATGTACGGTTCGAGCTGCCATATGCCCGGACGGTTTGTCCTGTAGGAGTAGCCGAGGGTGAGGACGTTGCCCCGCCCGGCATCGTAGGACACGTGAGCCGACGGGAACAGCTCCAGCCGTCTGATGTATCTGTCAGCCCCGGCTACTGATATTGTCAGTTCGTCGATGGTATGGTCGGCACGCAATCCGGCGTCGAACTCCACCTTTCCCATTCTGTCTGTGAGCATGGCATAGAGCGAATGAATCTGCCTGCGGTAGAAAAACGGCGCGTGGAGGTTGTCCTGCCACACGAAGTCTTTCATCTTCCTGTCCCAGTATTTTATGTTGTATTCGCCGTGTTCGCTGTATGATGTGTACTGATAACCCGCCTCTATGCGTCCCGAGGGACGGTAGTTCACGAGCAGTGACGCCACCCCGTCGAAGTCCCAGTGGTGCTCTTTCTCATATCCGCGTGTGCCCTCATACCTCACTCCTGAACCGTCGAACATGTTGCTTTCGGTATATTCCAGCGCATACCAGTCGTGCCTCAGCCGTCCGCTTACGGATATGCGGTCGCCCCGCCCGTTGAGGTTAAGCACATAGTCTGCCGAGAGCTGCGCGAGCCTTTTCTCGTTTGAGTAGCGGTCATGACTGTCATACAGTCCGTCGTTCATCACCTCGTCACCCTTGACGCGGTGCTCGTAATAGCTCATGTCGCCGCCCCTCCTGTTGTCGGTCATGCCGCCCTGCAGCTCCGCCTGCAGGTGGTGGGCTCCGGAGTCATACTCCCATCCGGCTCGTCCGATGTATGATATCTTGTCGCTGTGGCGCGTTCCGTCAGCGTCGGAGGTGGTGGTGAAGTCGTCGACGACGGTTGTCTTTTTCTGCCTGAAGTCGCTCTTGCCCCTTATGTCAGACGCCGCCATGCCCACATACCACCTGCTTGCCCCTCCGCGCCAGCCTATGGTGGCGTCGGTGTTCCACGTGCCTATGGTGCTTCCCGACAGGTGCGCCGCCCCGCTTACGCCGTTGTCAGCGTGGCGTCGTGTGGTTATGTTGATTATTCCCACGTCACCCTCGGTCTTATATCGTGCCGAGGGCGTTGTCATTATCTCAATGGCGTCGATGTCGGCGGCGGCTATCTGCTCCAGAGCCTGCGTTCCCTCGAGCATCGACGGCTTGCCGTTCACGTAGACGAGAAAGCCCGTGCTTCCCCGGAACGACACGTTGCCGTCGGCGTCAACACGCACCGAGGGTGTTGACTTGAGCACATCCGCTGCGGTGCCACCCGACGCCGAGAGCACCGACGAGGCGTCTATCCTGCGCCTGTCGAGCCTGTACACCACCTTACTACGGTCGCGCGTGACCACCACTTCCTCCAGACTGCTCTCCTCCATCTCCATGCGTATGGTGCCAAGGTCAGCCGTCCTGCCCCTCCTTATGTCCAGCGTGTCGCTACGGTATGTGCGGTAGCCGAGGAGCATTATGGTGACGGTGAACCGCCCTTCGCGCGCGGTGTGAATCTCGAGGCGTCCGTCCTCCACCTCAGCCGAGGCGATGGTGTTGTTGTCAGTGTCGGTAAGTGTAACGCCGGCATATTCCACCGGCTTGCCCGTCGAGGCGTCCACCACACTGCCTTTCACTGCCGGTGCGGTGCTCTGCGCGCATACTGCGGCTGACATGACAGACATGATGAGTATTATGAAAAAACGTGTCATAAACGATAAATGTCATTTCTCTGATTGCAGGACGGAAGGGTGCGCATCGTCCTGACGGTGTAAGTTAATAATAAAGATACGGTTCCGGCGGCACCGATGCTGCCGAGCCACCGCCCGGCTTTTGTAAAAGCCGGTGCCAGCGAGAGCAATGAGAGCTTGCTCTTAAATTGCCGAGTGCAGCCCGGCTTATGCAAAGCCGGTGCAAGGCGAGCGCAGCGGCAAGGCGGGAAAACGGAGTTTTACCAGACTTGACATTGCCGAGCCGCAGCCCGGATTATGCAAAGGTACAAAGAAAAAACCATATCCCGCGACGTTTATACCAATGAATGGACACATAAACCGGATAAACTTTATAATATTGACTGCCCGCTTCCATATGTCCGTAACCCCATTTAACGATAATCATACATCATAACTCTGATGACGGATTTCGCCTGACTGTCAGCCGTCCATACTTTTTCCATACTCCCGTTTATTCCCGTTCTCCTCTTTATCCGTACGCAATCCTCCGCATACTTGACGAAAGCGGGAAAACCATTTGCCTGACAACGGTATGAGATACAGTCAATATATGACCTCCGGTTACGGTAGAATAATGTTAAAAAAACAGTCTCCCATAAGAGAAAACCGCCACTTTATATTAATTTTGAAGAAATAAACAAGACACAGACTTATGAAGATAGACCATCTGGCAATATGGGCGGACGACATTGAATCGCTCAGAGAATTCTACACAAAGTACTTCGGCTTCGTATCAGGGGAAAAATACCATAACCCGCGCAAGAACTTCTCGTCCTACTTCCTGTCTGCCGAAGAGGGCGGAGCAAGAATAGAACTGATGAACATTCCATCCATGGCAGACAGGCACAAAGGCGCGGACATGATAGGACTCGCCCATTTTGCCATATCAGTAGGAAGCAAAGAGAATGTGGACACGCTCACGGAGACGCTGAGAAAGGACGGATACACCGTTCTTGGCGAACCGAGGACGACCGGAGACGGATGCTATGAGAGTGCCGTCACCGACCCTGAGGGAAACCGCGTGGAGATAACAGAATGATGGCGGAGGGAAATACGCGCCACATGTGAAGAACCCTTTCCTGTGTACAATCGCTTATTTCGTAATATGCGAAAGAGCCGTCCCATGTTGCGGAACGGCTCTTTGTGTGTTGCGGTTTCTAAAACATTCTGATCCCGCAGAGACATGTCTGTGCGGACATATTTTGTCTGCCGGATGATATCCGCATCATTTTCCTAAAGCAGAGTGAACTTCAGAGTCTGCACGTCGCGGCTGTTCGTGCCCACCATTATCTCAAACTCGCCCGGCTCGTTCTTGTATTCGAGCTGTTGGTTGTAGAATTTGAGAGCCTCAGGTGTGATTGTGAACGACACCAATGTTGCCTCGCCCTTCTTCAGAGAGACACGTTTAAACCCTTTCAGTTCCTTGACAGGGCGCGACACACTGCCTTCCATGTCGCGTACATACAGCTGCACAATCTCGTCGGCATCATATCTTCCGGTGTTCGTCACAGGCACGGACAGCGTGATGTGTCCGCCGTCGCGGCTCATGGTATTGGCAGAAAGCGTGGGCTTGCCATATTCGAACGTGGTGTAAGACAGTCCGTATCCGAAGGGATAGAGCGGTTCGTTGTCCACGTCAAGGTAGTTGCTGCGGAACTTCGCGAACCATTTGTCCTGCCCGAGCGGGCGTCCTGTCGGCAGATGATTGTAGAAGACGGGAATCTGTCCAATGTTTTTCGGCCATGAGGCGGTAAGCTTTCCGCTTGGCGACTTGTCTCCGAAGAGCACATCGCATATGGCGTCTCCAGCCTCGCTTCCCCCGAATCCCACGTTGAGAATGGCTGAGAAGTTGCTGTCCTCCCACGTCATGACGGTGGCTCTGCCTGAGAAGTAAACGAGCACGACAGGTTTCCCGGTTTTCTTCAGAGCCGTGAGCAGATCGCGCTGTGCGTCGGGCAGGGTGAGGTCGCTGCGGCTGCTGCACTCTCCGCTCATCTCCGACGCCTCGCCGATTGCCGCCACTATGACGTCGGCGTCAGCCGCCGTGCGCAACGCCTCGTCGAGAAGCGTCTCAGGACTGCGGCTGTCGCGCATCTCACGTCCGAACATTGTGGCGCGCGCCTCAAGCTCCGCGTCGTACATGAGGTTTGACCCTTTGGCGTAAACAACGGTCGCCTTGTTGCCTGCGGCAGCCTTCATGCTCTCATAGAGCGACCTGTAGCGGTCTGCCGTGGCAGCCACGCTCCATGTTCCCGGCATGTTGGCGCGCGTGTCGCCCATAGGTCCGATGAGGGCTATCCTGCCACTGCGCCTCAGCGGCAGTATGTGTCTGTCGTTCTTCAGGAGGACGAACGACTCCGCCGCTATGCGCCGTGCCTCGGCGCGGTGTTCCTTAGTGTAAATCTCCTTTGCCGCCCTGCGGGTGCTGCAATAGCGGTAGGGGTCGTCGAACAGTCCGAGTCTGTACTTCGCCTCAAGTATCCTCCGGCAAGCCTTGTCTATATCTTCTTCAGACACCCTGCCCTCCTTGAGCGACTGCTCGAGCGTGGACAAAAAGCCGTCGGACACCATGTCCATGTCTGTTCCGGCGTTGAGAGCCATCGCCGACACCTTTTGCAGGTCGCCCATGCCGTGGGCGGTCATTTCCGATATGGCAGTATAGTCGGTGACGACAAAGCCGTCGAACTTCCACATGTCGCGCAGCACGTCTGTCAGCAGCCACCTGTTGCCAGAGGCAGGAATGCCCTCCACCACGTTGAACGATGTCATCACGCTTCCCGCTCCAGCCTCAACCGCAGCCTTGTATGCAGGCATGTAGATGTTGAACATGCGCCAGCGGCTCATGTCGACAGTGTTGTAGTCGCGTCCGCCGTCGGGCGCTCCGTACAGCGCGAAGTGCTTTACGCAAGCCATCATCGTGTTGGCAGCCGTGAGGTCGCTGCCCTGATAACCCTCCACCATGGCACGCGCAATCTCAGAATTGAGGTAAGGGTCCTCTCCGTTGCCCTCACTCATGCGTCCCCAACGCGGATCGCGCGCTATGTCAAGCATCGGACTGAATGTCCAGCAAATCCCGTCGGCGGTGGATTCTTCCGCAGCTATGCGCGCCGCAGTGCGCACGGCGTCCATGTCCCACGACCAGGAGAGGGTGAAGGGGATGGGAAACACCGTCTCGTAACCGTGTATGACGTCCATTCCGAAGATAAGAGGTATCTTGAGACGGCTCTGTTCCACGGCTATCTTCTGTACTTCCTTTATCTTTTCCACGCCTTTAAGATTGAACAGACCACCAACCTCTCCGCGGCGTATCTTGTCTGCCACACCGCTGCTCTTAGCCTGTCCGGTCACTATGTCTCCTGTCACCGGCAGGTTGAGCTGTCCTATCTTCTCCTTCAGAGTCATCTTTCCCATCAGTCCGTCGATGAATCTGTCCATGTCGTCCTTGGGTCCGGCATATGCGGAAACGGCGGCGGTCAGGGCGAGTGAAAGTAGAAATGTTTTTGTATGCATGTCTTTCTGATTTTATTGTTGTTCAACTTTGAATCCGAGAGCGGCAAGTCCTTTCTGTATCTCCGGACAGCTCATGAACAGCCGCCAGAGCAGTCCGCTCCTGTAGTTTTCTATCATCGGCGCTATTGTGAGCTGGTCGATGGCAAGGTAGCGGGGCACGGTCCATCCCTCACTCTCGGAGAACGCGTCGTAGAACCCGTATTTTCCCCATATCCGTTTTCCCTTGTTCCAGAAGCCTTTCAGTGCAGCCATCGACTCAGCCGGGGTGTAGGGGAATGACGACAGAGCCGCCGTGGGCGTGATAACTCCTATGTCATTGCCCGGAGCATGGGCTGAATAGCCTACTGTGGAGTAGCTTGCGGTGAGTCCCCAGCAGTCTTTGCCGTATCCTTTGAATCCCTTCGGATTGTCCACACAGTAGGCATAGTCGCTCAAGACATGATTGCGCGTCACCTCCCAGTAGTCTGCATACCTGTCGGAAAGATGTCGCGGGTCGAGTCCTATGTATGAATAGTGCGCCCAGAAGAGCGGTCCTCCGGTAGCTTCGGCACCGTTGTGCCTGAGTCTTAGCGGATATCCGTAAGGTGCGGAGTCGCTTTTTATTCCGCCGCCATTGCGTGCCCATCCCTCATGATAGCACTCAGCCGGAATGGGATGAGTGGGTGACGACGCCCCGAGAATGTAGGTGACGAGACACTCGTTGTAGCCTTCAAGCGGGAAGTTCATGTCCCATGCGTAGTCGGGAGACCAGTGCCAGTAGAGCACGTCTTGCCCTTCCCTGCGATACCATGCATAGTCCATGCCGCGCCAAAGCCTGTCGATGGTCTGTGCAAGATGCTGTTCGGCTTCGTTTCCGTCTTTGAAATACTGTCTCGCGCAGAGCAGGCTCGCCATAAGGAAAGAGCTTTCCACGAGGTCGCCTCCGTCGTCCTTCATGCCGAAAGGCTTCACTTTTCCTGTCGGACCGTACAGCCAGTGAGGCCACACACCGTGGAAACGGTCTGCCCGTTCAAGGTAATCGGCTATTTTCTGGAGCCTTTTCACACCCGCCGAACGGTCGATGAAGCCTCGGTCTATGCCGACGATTAATCCCGCAATACCGAATCCGCTGCCGCCGATTGTCACCACGTCGCGGTCGTTCTGAGGATATTCGCCGTCCAGATGTATGCGTTCGCGGGCGAGTCCGGAGACAGTCTCCGCACCCTCCCACATATAGTTCAGATGCACCTTCTGTATATAGTCGAGCATGTCGCTGTCGTTTCTGAACGACGCAGGTCTGTGAACAGCCTCACCGGCTATTGTGTTGTTGTCGTCCGGAATGCCGTCCTGCAATTCTCCGCTCGTCTTGCACGACGGGAGAGAAAGCGTGAGCAGCAATATGGAAAATAAGATTACTGTCTTATGTTTCATACATTATATTATATTATACATTGTTGTTTGAGAACACATTCATGCCGTTCCATACGGCAGAATATATATCTTAACGCATAAGGGAAATGCTCCGCCGCTGCCGGAACAGTCTTTTTGCGGCGGAGCACAATATATTGCCGTGAGCGCGCAGTTACGATGTTGTCTGCCGGAAGAGGCTTTCCCAGCATGACATGGAAGTCCTCCTGCCGGCAGACATACGCCTTCCGACTGTCCCGGAAGAGTTTATCGCGTCACATACTTACAGGTTCTTTCTTCAGGTCCGGGTTGTTGCTGACCTGCTCGAAAGGCACAGGATAGTAAGTCTTTTCCTTTGTCCATCCCTTCGGACCCAACACCTGTCCAGCCTTGCCTGTACGTACGAGGTCGTTGTAGCGTTCGCCCCATTCGCAGCACAGCTCCATCCTGCGCTCGTCCAGAATCTGGTCTGCCGTCACGTTATGCATATCCGGCATCTTGGCACGCTCTCTCACGAGATTGAAAGGAGCGTCTCCGTTCTTGCCGAGCCTTACCTTCGCCTCTGCGTTCATCAGCAGCACGTCGGCATAGCGCAGTATGCGCACATTGTTGTTCGTACCGTATTTTGTGCGTCCGGGCGTGAGTTCACCAGACGGAGTATATGCTTTCCCGTTCCAGCAGTCGGTCTGTGTGGGGTTCTGCAACGGTCTGATCACATCACCGCTCGGTGTGGTTGTGCCTGCCTCGAGGAAGGAAGTGGTGTAGCGGACAGTCTCTCCACGCTTCTTTGCCCAGTCGCGGAACTCACGGTACAAGCCTATAAAGCCCCATCCGGAGATGTTTCCGTCGTTGGCAGGACCCTGAAACACGAACCAGTTGTCGGCGTCGACAATGTCTCCCGAAGCGTTTCCGAAGTCGGTGCACTGGCATTCGAACAGCGACTCGTCGGAGAGTTTGCCGGGTATTTTGAAAGATTCGTAGAAGTCGGGATACAGGCTGAACCTCTTGCTGTCTATTATCCTGTCTGTCAGGTACTCCACTTTCGTATAGTCACCCATGTTGAGATACACCTTGGCAGCCAACGCAATGGCAGAGTAAGCGGATACCGCACCGATGTGTTCCATCTCGTTCGGACGCAGCATCGGAGTGTTGTCAATGGTATACTGAAGGTCTTCGAGAATATATCTGTATACACTTTCGACGGTGGAACGGGTAAGGTCGGTCTGGCTGTTCGACTTCAATATGGTCACAGGACCGAAAGCCTGCACGAGGCGATAGTAGGCATAGGCTCGCAGGAACCGCACTTCTCCGGCATAAGAGTTCTTCTTTTTCATGTCCTCATCGGCTTTGATGTTCTTCGCATAAGCGTCGAGCGATGCCAGTGCGGCGTTAGCCACCTTGATGATACCATAATACTGGTTCCACATCTCGTTCAGTCCCCAGTAGCTGTTGTCGTATCTGAAGTCGCCGAAATCGACGAGTGACGTCTGGTCGTCAACCCTTCCGCTCCACACATCGTCGTCGCGCACCACAGAAAGAGGCCATATCACCCAATGCATCGCGCCTGTCCTCACTTTCGCGTATACGCCCGACACGGGATGATACATATTGCTCAGGTTTGTGAAGTCGACGCTTTTTTCCGGTACGCTGTTCTCCGGGTCCTTGTCAAGATAGTCGCTGCAGGATGTGAGAGTGAAGGACAGCATAACCATCGCAGCAGACATGATGTATTTATATAAGATAAGTCTCATTGTAGTAAGTATTGAAGTTATTAGAATTGTATTTGTATTCCGAACGTGTAAGTGGCTGTAAGCGGATACACCTCGGTGTCCCATCCCTCGGCGTCACTCAGCTCCGGAGTGAACGAATGGGCAGAGAATACAGTGAGCGGTCTGTCCGCCGTGACGCTGAATCTCACAGACGGCAGCGTGTATCCGCCCAGTCTCAGTTTTCTCACGGTGTATCCGAGGGTGACATTCTGTATGCGGAAATAGTCAGCACTCTCAACGAAGTAAGAGTTAAGACGCTGGTCTGACACATTCCAACCCTTCACCAGAGCCTTGGCAGACGGATTGCTGTTGGTCGATCCGGCACCTGTCCAGCGGTCTTTATACTGAGCCTCGTCAAAGTTATAGTTGCTCTGTGCATAGCGCAGGGCACGCTTACGGTTGTACATCTGCGCTCCTGCCTGTCCGTATGTTGTCATCATGAAGTCTATATTCTTCCATTCGAACCCGAGGTTCAACCCGTAAATGAAGTTAGGGATATAAGCTCCGAGCACCTGACGGTCGTTTCCGTCTATGACATGGTCTTTGTTCACGTCCTCATACTTGAAGTCGCCCGGCTCCAGACCGTTGCTTACCGCTATGGGGTCGGCAGCCACTTCCTCGGCTGTCTGGTATATTCCCACCACCTTGTATCCGTAGAACGAGTTCATCTGCTCGCCCACTATGTTCACCGTCTTGCCTCCTTTTATGATGGACTTACCGCCGAGGCTTTTCACCGTATTCCACAGGAAGGACATGTTGGCGGCGATGTTGTACTTGAAATCCCTGCCTATCCGGTCGTTCCAGTTCACCGATACGTCGAATCCCTCATTCAGTATCTTGCCGTAGTTTCCTGCCAGCACGTCGTTGCTGAACGGCAGACGGGGAGATATGACGGCGTTCTTTGTCATCCTGTGGAAGTAGTCGGCGTCCACGTTCAGGCGGCTCTGCAGTGTCGAGAACGCCAGTCCGGCGTTTATCTCTTCCACCGCCTCCCACTTCAGCCAGCTGAAATAGGACGTGTTCTGATAGCCCGGGAATATTGTGTTGCCGTACACTCCGGACGCTCCGTTGCCCGTAGATATGCTGGCAAAGCCGTCGCTTGCCGCCACGTGATCGTTGCCGAGCTTGCCCCAGCTGGCACGCAGCTTGAGATACTCGACGGCTTTCAGCGGTTTCATCCACGGTTCCTCGCTTATCACCCATGACGCTCCCACCGATGGGAAGTAGCCCCACTTCTGCTGATACTTCGACGAACCGTCGGCACGCATGGTGAACATCAGGTAATACTTACCCGCATAGTCGTAGTTGAGACGTGCGAAGTAAGACAGTCCGCGGTATGTTGTGCCGCCGTCGGTTGTGGTCGCTCCCTTTGAGTCTCCCTTGTTAAGATAGTAGTACTCCTCCTTCCCGTCGGGCACGTTCGGTGCCGTTCCCGAGAGCAGCCTGTAGTTTTCCTCCCTCATCGACATGCCTATCATCGCTCCGTAGCTATGTTTGTTCATTCTGTCCTTGAATGTTATGGTGTTGTCCCATATGTGATTGTCGAAGTGAGTCGTGTTTTTCGTAAGATTCGAAGCTGTCTGCTGCTGCCAGCTGCTTACATAGTATGAAGGCGTGAACGTGCGCCCCTCTATGCTCAGATAGTTGTAGTTGATGTTCGACTTGAAGAAGAGCTTGTCCTGAATGAGGTTAAGCTGGACATAGAAATTGGTAAGGAACTGACGGTTCTCGTTCTGTGAGTCATAGTAGTCTGCCATTGCCACGGGATTGTAAAAGTTAGCCGTGAAGCCCAGCGCGCCCGGAGACGCATATTTCACAGGGCTTGCCTGCTCGTTGTTTTGGTCGAACACAGGATATATTCCGGGCGAGTTGAATGCCGTCTGCCACGCCTTGTTGTTGGGCAGCACCTGCTTGGAGCGGCTGAACACACCGCTGAATCCCACCTTCAGCCACCGTGTGGCGTCGTAGTCTACAGCCGCGCGGAAGTTCAGACGTTCATACTTGTTGTCGGTGTCCATGATGCCGTCCTGGTGTATGTAGCTTGTTCCGAGCGAGTAGGTAGCCTTCTCGCTTCCCCCGCTTATGCCAAGGCTGTGGCTCGTGATGAGTGCCGTGCGCAGGAGCTCCTTATACCAGTCGGTGTCACTTCCGTATGTCCAGTTGTGGAAGTCGGCGTCGGCATAGCTGCCTCCGTAACGGTCTATTGAAGCCATCATCACCGGAGCGTACGCCTCCTTGTTAGCCTCCATGAGCATGGTGGCATACTGCCGCGAGTCTGCCATCCTGAGCACGTTGGTCGCTTTCTGCACTCCCACGTATCCGTCGTAGGTAATCTTCGCCTGCTGATTCTTCATTCCTTTCTTTGTAGTGATGATAACCACGCCGTTGGCGGCACGCACACCGTAGATGGCGGCGGCGGAAGCGTCTTTCAGGATGGACATTTCCTGAATGTCGTTGTTGTCGAGAAAGCTGATGTCATCGTAGAACATGCCGTCTACCACATATAGTGGCGAGCTGTTGGCAAACGACCCCGCACCGCGTATCCTCACCGTAGGCGACGAGCCGGGCGTGCCGTTGCCTATCACGTTGACACCTGCCACCTTCCCCTGCAGAGCCGTCATGGCGGATGTGGACGGCGTGGACAGCAGTTCCTCCGACTTTATTACGGTTATTGGAGAGGTCAGGTCCTTAGCCTTTGCCGCACCATAACCTATTACGACAACGTCGTCCAGATTCTTGAAATCGTCCTCAAGCGTCACCCTCATGTCAGGAGACGCCTTCATCCTTAGCGTCTTCATGCCTACGAAAGTGAATTCGAGAGTTGCTCCCGACGGTACGTCCTGTATGACATACCCTCCGTTTATGTCGGTCACGCCACCCTTTGAGGTGCCGTCAACCTTTACTGTGACGCCGGGCAGAGGTATTCCCTCCTTGTCCACGACGATGCCTTTGACGTTATTGCTCTGGGCAAATGCCGACAATGACATCACAAGAGCAATCAATAAAAAAGACAGTTTCTGTTTCATACTGATTTTAGGTTTTTGATTGAATATTTGATTTTCGGGCAAATTAAGGACGTTTTCACCAACTTAACAAACTTTCGTATACAATACTACTACGATGCCCCTGCAAGCCACTACGACTTTACTACGACATCCATACGTAACATTCTGATTTCCAATATATATTATTTGACTTGCAGAAAGTACATTTTCATGGAAACATTACGGTGTTTGTCTTATTTTATTTATATTTGTGAAATATATAATACAAGGATGATGAATCGCTTTCTATTTATTCTGATATGCGTCGTGTATCACATCATGGCAGTGGCGGCACCCGTGGGTTTCATGCCGGTAGTGTCCAACTACACCCAGTCCGCATACCCGGGCGGGCTGCAGAACTGGTCGGTCACACAGTCAGACTCCGGTCTGATGTGGTTCGGAAACCAGAATGGTCTGATGTCGTTCGACGGCAACCGGTGGGAGAGCTGGCAGCTGCCGAGCCGCGCAGTGGTGAGAGCCGTGCTCGCGGATGGCGACAGAGTGTATGTGGGCTCGTACACCGACTTCGGCTATTTCAGCCGTGACAGCATCGGAGGATATGTGTATCACTCTCTGTGGCCAGTCGACTACAAGGCGCACAATGACGAGATTTGGAGGATAATAAAGGCGGGCGACGGTCATGTGTGGTTCCAGTCGTTCTGCTCATGGTTCGACTACGACGGCAAGAACAAGGTCACCGCCCACTACGACAAAGACATGCTGCCCCTTCATTTCTTCCCCGTAGGGCGCGAGGTGTACGCGCAGATGATCAACGGAGGACTGTACCGGATAAAGGGGACTCGCTATGTGGCTGTGGCGTCAAGGAAGGATTACGGCAACGACGACATCGTGGCGATGCAAGGCATGCGCGGCGGCGCACTGCTTTGTGTCACGTCGAGAAACGGACTTTACGTCTTGCGCGGCAACAGCATCACCCCTCTCACTACAGAAGCCGACCCCTTTCTGCGCAGCTCGCAGGTGAACAACGCCGCCATGCTCGGACGTTCCATACTGGTGGCAGGCACCATCCTCAACGGCATCTACGCCGTCAACCTTGACACGGGTAGGCTGCTGTGGCACTACAACATGGCGAACAGCCTCAACAACAACACCGTGCTCGGACTTACGACAGACCGTGGCGGCAACGTGTGGGCTGCCCTCGACAACGGCATAGCGCTGATACACACCGGTCAGCCATTCACCGTGATGCGCACGGACAGGCTCGACACTCCCGTAGGAATGGTGTACGGCATATGCGAGAGCGGCAATGACATATACATAGCCACCAACCAGGCACTGTGGCTTTACGACAAACGGAGCGGGACGATAAGCCATGTGGACAACTCGAACGGGCAGAACTGGTATGTGGCAGCCTTCGGCGGACAGTTTCTCGCGGGGCATAACCTCTCCACACTGTCTCTCCACGGCAGAACGGCTGTGCCTGTGGCGGGACAGACAGAGGGCAGCACGTGCATAAGGGCTTATCACGCCAACGGTCAGGACGTGCTGCTGGAGGCAGGCTACAACAGCCTGAAGATATGGCGGAAGGAGGACGGCGAATGGCGTTTCACCAACACCGTGAAGGGCTTTTCGGCTCCTGTGCTCGAACTGGAGACCGACAACAGCGGCACCATATGGGCGGCGCACGCCAGCAAGGGCATATACAAGATAGAGCTGTCGCCCGACTTACGGAGCGTGGCACACGTCCGCTTCTTCGGCTCGCCCGTGCCCGGAGGCATACAGAGCCGCATGCGCGTGATGAAGATAAGGGGAAGAGTGGTGTTCAACTATCAGGACAGCTTGTACACATATGATGACATACACGGGCGCATCGTGCCCTATGAGGACATCGGCGGACGCTTTCCCAAGAGCTGCATAGCTGTTTCAGACGTGGACAACTCCACGTTCTGGACAGCCGACAAGGACGCTTTCTCGCTGTTCGGATATGACGGGAAGCTGTTCAGGCGCGTAGCATGCGTTCCCTACAGGATGTTCGGTCTTGAGGTGAACACAAGCGGCTCGCCCGTATATGTGCACGGAGGCTGCGCGTGGTTCTTTCTCAACAACGGCATAGGACGCTACAGGATGGATGACGGATGGAGACGTCCGCCGGTATTCCCGCTTACCGTCGCGCGCGTGACAACGGTGTCGCGGCAGAACAGGACAGAATATGTGGGCTGCGCGGCTGACGGAGCCAACAGGATATATTCAGACAACATCAGTGTCGTCCTGTCTTATCCCGACTACGACGGACGCCTTCTCACCTACCGTTATCGCCTCAAGGGGAACGGACATGAGATGAGTCGGCAGCAGCAAAGTCCTGTCCTGTCGTTCAACAGTCTCGGATATGGCGACTATGTACTTGACGCCGAGGTGTTGTCGCCCGACGGTGAGGTGCTCGCGCGTGCCGCCTACGGCTTCTCGCGACCCGTCCCGTGGTGGCTCTCCATGTGGGCGTTGGCGGCTTATGCAGCCCTTGCCTACATCGCCTTCAGGCGGTATGTCAACTGGCGGACTGACAGGATAGTGAGCCGCAACAGGCGTGCGGCGGAAGAAGAGCTCATGCGCCAGAACCTGAAGATGCTTGAACAGAAGCAGCTCATAGCGGCGCAGCAGCGCATCATCATGGAGAACGAGCTCACGGTGAAGAGCAAGGAGCTTGCCAACATGGCTTTCAGGATGGAGGTGATGCGCAGCCATTCCGAACAGATGCGTGAGGAGCTGATGGAGAAAAAGCGCAAGGGAAAACTCACCGACAAGGACTTCCGCGAGCTCATCACCAAGGCTGAGGAGAACGACAAGGCTGAGATGTGGGAGCTGTTCAGCCATAACTTCGACCTGATACACCAGAACTTCTTCCGCAACCTGCGCAGCAGATATCCGGAGCTGACACCGCTCGACCTGAAATTCTGCGCCATGCTGCGACTCAATCTCAACACCAAGGAGATAGCTCGCCACACCAATCTCACCATAAGAGGTGTGGAAGGGGCGCGCTACCGTCTGCGGAAGAAGCTCGGCATAGGCAAGGACCAGTCGCTCACGGAGTTTCTCATAGACCTGAAATGAAATGCAGCGCGCAGCGGAGAACCATTGACCGCGCCTCTCTCCGCAGTGCCGACGGATGTGCGGATGGAGCCGTATGAATATGAAAGACATTGGGTCCGGACGCTGTCTGTGGCTGCCGTGTGTTGTCGCAATATGGTGGAGCGCGGGCGAAGAAGCGTAGAACGTAAAGTCGCTGAGAATCGCGCACAGCCTGACAGCATGCTCCCCGTCTCCGTATGAGCGATTTTCGGCACGTTGGCATAATGTGTTGAATATCAGCATCATGCGCAGACGAGCGGCTCGAATGCGTTTTCCCGGTGTGCGGAAAAGGCTTTCTCATGGTGCGGAAGAGTCCGTCCGGGAGTGCGGAAAAGCCTGTTCGGGCATGCGGAAGAGACCGTTCCGCGAGAGGAAAATGCCTTTGAGAGGTGACTGAAAGCATGAGAAAACGCGGGAAAACGGCAGTAAAGGGGATATTATCATATAGAGCGCGGCATAGAGTGCGGGGTAAGACGATGCTCCGGCTGGCTGAAACGACGGAAAAGAAGAGTCTGCGCGCGCGGCGCGTTTCTGTTTTCCGGAAAAGAAATGTAAAGATTTTTTACTTCCGGTATCACACCGACAGGCAGCCGGGCGATGCCGCGCGTCACTGACGGCATGCCGGTACGGAAAGGCGGCAACGTGTGTCTTACGTCCGGCGGTGTCCGACCCGGACAGGAGAGAATGTTCAGACGAACATTCTCTTTGGCGGTATGAAGACCGGTTCGGGTGTAATATTATTATAATACATATATTGCCTCATTCTCGTTTTTTATTCATATTTTTGCACGGATATGCCTTCTCCGTTACCCGTTCGCGCGGATGCAGGCTCATTCATGAGGCTATAGTCCCGACCGTAGGCTGTGCCTCCGGCAGACAGCAGGGCGGAAATTTGAACATAACGTATATTATTATGCAACAGCGTAAGGAGATTTCAATATTGCTTCCGGTATACAACCGCGTGTGCGTCGGTATGGTGGCGCGGCTGAAGGAACTGTGCGACGACGTGGAAGGACTGCGCTACGAGATAATATCCGCCGACGACGGGTCCGCCGACAGGGACGCCGTGGCAAGAAACAAAGCCATAGGCAGGATGGAGGGATGCAGATATGTGGTGCGCGACACCAACTCGGGAGCGGCAGCCACACGCAACTTCCTTACAGGCATAAGCAGGTACAGATGGCTCCTTTTCGTCGATTGCGACATGTCGGTGCCCGACGACTGGTTCATACACCGCTATCTGGAGGCTCCCGAGGCGGGCGTGGTGAGCGGAGGTATGCGCACTGGCGGCAAGGCGGCAGACGCGCGCCGCAGCCTCAGATGCGCCTACGAGCGGAGGGCACAGGAAAGGCACACCGCCGCTGAAAGGCGCAGACACCCTTATCAGTCGTTCCGCTCGGTGAACTTCATGGCTGAGCGGAGCGTGATGGAGAGCTGCCCTTTCGACGAGCGCATGAGGCGGTATGAGGACGTGATGTTCGGACGCCGGCTGGAGGAGAACGGCGTGACGGTGTGCCACATAGACAACCCCCTGGTGATGGACGACTTTGAGAGCAACACCCGGTTTGTGGAGAAGACTGAGAAGGACATGCTTACGCTGCGCGAATTCTACAGCGAGATGAAGGGCTACTCGCGCATGATTGACATAACAGAGGCGTTGAGCCGCCGCCACATGTTGTGGGCGGTGAAGGCGTGGCACAACGTGTTCGGGCAGGCTGAGCGCAGGCTGCTCACCGGCAAGAAGGCTCACCTGAGGATTTATGATGCCTACAAGCTGGGCTTTTTCGCCACATGCGGGGCTGGGGGAGCGTCTGTCTTTGCGCCCTGCCACGGCTTCTCAGGCGGGTCAGTGTCAGATAATGAATGATTTACATCAAAAATCATACACTCTTTTATTGCCTTTATTGCTATATTTGCCAGTACAATTTATGAATCTAAGCAATATAACCGGATGAGCGATAAAAGACAATGCTTCTTTGCGGCAGACCTTGGAGCGACGAGCGGACGCACCGTCTTAGGGTGGTTCGGACCGTCGGGACCGGAGTTTGAGGAGATAAGCCGCTTTCCAAATCATCTCATATGCAGCGGCGGGAGGTTCTATTGGGACATCTACGAGCTGTTCCGCAACGTGCTGGAGGGTCTGGGAAAGGCTGCCGGACGCGACGGCTGTGAGATATGTTCGATAGGTGTCGACACGTGGGGAGTGGACTTTGTGTGCGTAGGCGGAGACGGAGCTTTCCTGCGCCTGCCGCGTGCCTACCGCGACCCTTTCACTTCGGGAGCGGCTGAGAGGTTCTTCTCTGTGGTGCCGCGCGACGAGGTGTACCGCCGCACAGGCATACAGGTGATGGACTTCAACACACTTTTCCAGCTGCACGCCATGCGCCTTTCGTCAGACAGCGCGCTTGCCGCCGCACACAGACTGCTGTTCATGCCTGACGCCATAACCTACATGCTCACGGGCGAGATGGTGACCGAATACACCATCGCGTCGACCTCCCAGCTCCTCGACGCATCCACACGGCGCTTCGACAGACAGTTGCTTGAGGCGGTGGGACTGACGGAGGAGTGTTTCGGACGTTTTGTCTTTCCAGGACAGAAGGTGGGAACACTGACGCCGGAGGTGCAAAGGCAGACAGGACTCGGACCCGTTCCGGTAATCGCCGTGGCTGGTCACGACACGGCTTCTGCCGTCGCCGCGGTGCCGGCATCGGGCAGTGACTTTGCCTATCTCAGCAGCGGCACGTGGTCGCTCATGGGAATAGAGACCGCAGCTCCGGTCATGACAGACGCCGCACGTGAGCTTAACTTCACAAACGAGGGTGGTGTATGCGGTACCGTGCGGCTGCTGAAGAACATCTGCGGCATGTGGATTCTGGAGCGTTGCCGTGCTGTCTGGGGTGCCGTGCCCTACGATGTGCTTACCGGCGAGGCACTCGCAGCCGAGCCGTTCCGCAGCATCATCAATCCCGACGACGCTTCCTTCGCCAATCCGCCGGACATGATTGAGGCGATACAGACATTCTGCCGCCGTCACAGACAGCCTGTGCCCGACACCCGGGGACGCCTTGTGCGCTGCATATTCGAGAGTCTTGCCCTGCGCTACCGTCACGTGTTCGACAGCCTGCGCACATTGTCGGGACGTCAGCTCAGCGTGCTTCACGTCATCGGAGGCGGCAGCTGCAACGCCCTTCTCAACCAGTGGACTGCCAATGCGACGGGTGTCACGGTGGTGGCGGGTCCAGCTGAAGCCACCGCCATAGGCAACATAATGATGCAGGCGGTAGCCGCCGGACATGCCGCCGGTGTGGAGGACATGCGCAGGATGGTGCGTTCGGCGGTGAGACCGGACACATATGTACCGACAGACACGGGCGTGTGGGAGGATGCCCTGCGGCGCGCGCCATTCTGACGGCGGCGTAAAGGCGGTATGCATACGTTTATGCGTAATGCGCGGCAGCACTTTATCATATACATATTTATAATATATCACATAACCATATAATACAAAAACCTTTATTATGAAAGAACAACTGATTGACAATGCCTACAGCATAGCAAGGGAACGCTATGCATCCATAGGCGTGGATACGGACAAGGCGATGGACATCCTTCAGAATATCTCTCTGTCGATGCACTGCTGGCAGGCTGACGACGTGACCGGATTCGAGTCGGCAGGCGCGCTTACGGGCGGCATACAGACCACGGGCAACTATCCCGGCAAGGCGCGCAACATGGAGGAAGTGCGCATGGACATACTGAAGGCGATGTCGTTCATACCCGGCAGACACCGTCTCAGCCTGCACGAGATATACGGTGACTTCGGCGGACGGTTCGTCGACCGCAACGAGGTTGAGCCGTCACACTTCGAGAGTTGGATGCAGTGGGCTGCGGAGAACGGCATAAAGCTCGACTTCAACTCCACATCGTTCTCACATCCCAAGAGCGGAAACCTCACGCTTGCAAGCCCCGACAAGGGCATACGCGACTTCTGGGTGGAGCACACCTCACGCTGCCGCGCCATAGCGGAGGAGATGGGACGAAGGCAGGACGACCCTTGCATAATGAACCTCTGGATACACGACGGCAGCAAGGACATAACCGTCAACCGCATGATGTACCGCGAACTGCTCAAGGATTCGCTCGACCGCATATTCTCGAAGGAATATGCCAACATGAAGGACAGCATCGAGTCGAAGGTCTTCGGCATAGGACTGGAGAGCTACACCGTCGGTTCCAACGATTTCTACATAGGCTACGGGGTGAGCCGACAGAAGCTCGTCACGCTCGACACCGGACACTTCCACCCCACCGAAAGCGTTGCCGACAAGCTCTCCTCACTGCTTCTCTTCGTGCCGGAGGTGCTCCTGCACGTAAGCAGACCTGTGAGATGGGACAGCGACCATGTGACAATAATGAACGACGAGACGCTCGACCTGTGCAAGGAGATAGTGCGTTGCGGTGCTCTCGGACGTGTTCACATAGGACTCGACTACTTCGATGCCTCCATCAACCGCATCGGGGCATACGTCATCGGCAGCCGCGCCACACAGAAATGTCTGCTTCAGGCTCTGCTCGAACCGCTGCCCGCGCTGCGCCGCTATGAGGCTGAGGAGAAGGGCTTCGAGCGTCTCGCGCTGCTCGAGGAGGCGAAGTCGATGCCGTGGAACGCCGTGTGGGACATGTTCTGCATGCGCAACGGTGTGCCCGTGGGCGAGGAGTTCATAGCCGGAGTGGAGGAATATGAGGCTGAAGTGACATCAAAACGTTGTTGAATACACCGTTCGCAGCTATGGACATCATACTCGGATTACTCATAATAGCGGTGGGCAGCTTCGGCCAGAGCAGCTCATATGTGCCAATAAACAAGGTAAGGGAATGGTCGTGGGAGAGTTTCTGGCTCGTCCAGGGCATCTTCGCGTGGCTCGTGTTCCCGCTGCTCGGCGCGCTGCTCGCGGTTCCCGAAGGGGGCAGCCTGTGGCAGTTGTGGAGCTCGGGCGGGGCGTTGCTGTCTGTTGTCTACGGCGTGCTGTGGGGTGTGGGCGGACTGACGTTCGGTCTGTCCATGCGCTATCTCGGTGTCGCTCTGGGTCAGAGCATAGCTCTCGGCACGTGTGCGGCGTTCGGAACACTCTTCCCCGCGCTCTTCGCAGGTACCGACCTGCTGCACGGCGACGGACTCATGCTGCTCTGCGGAGTGTGTGTCACCATAGCCGGAATAGCCGTGATAGGCTACGCAGGAAGCCTCCGCGCGGCAAATATGAGCGATGATGAGAAGAAGACGGCGGTTAAAGACTTCGCCCTTACCAAGGGTTTGCTTGTGGCGTTGCTTGCCGGAGTGATGAGCGCATGCTTCGCTCTGGGACTCGATGCAGGCGGTCATATCCGCCGGGCTGCCCTCAGCGGCGGCGCGGCACCGCTCTATGCCGGACTGCCGGTGGTCTTTCTCGTCACCCTCGGAGGCTTTGTCACCAACGCCGCCTACTGTTTGCGGCAGAACGTGAAGAACCATACCGCCCGCGACTATTTCTCATGCAGCAGCCGCGTTCTTGCCAACAACGTGTTCTTCTGTGCCCTTGCCGGAGTGCTGTGGTACTCGCAGTTCTTCGGTCTGGAGACCGGCAAGAGCTTCCTTGGAGGCAGTCCGGTGCTGCTGGCATTCTCATGGAGCATACTCATGTCGCTCAATGTGGTGTTCAGCAACGTCTGGGGCATCATCCTGAAAGAGTGGCGCGGATGCGGCAAAAAGGCAGCCGCAGTGCTCGTGGCAGGACTTCTGCTGCTCATAGCGTCTGTCATTGTGGTGGCGATGGCGCAGCAGTGACACCGCGTCGTGCGCACCGTCCGCCGACAAGACCTGCCCTTCGGAGCGTGGCGGCAGACTGTGGCACGGAGTCTCCGGAACATTGGCGCGGACTATGCAAAACAAAACGACAAACACATAATACTTATATAATAAATGGAATCCATATTGACAAACCGTCTGGCACTTGCCGCCGAGGTGGAGAAAGTTGCCGAGACCGCAGGCTATCTGTGGCAGAAAGGCTGGGCTGAGCGCAACGGCGGCAACATAACCATAAACATTACAGAATATGTCGACGACGCCGTCAGGCAACTTCCGCCCATCAGCGATGTGATGCCGATAGGCGTGACGCTTCCCTTTCTGCACGGTTGCTACTTCTACTGCAAGGGTACCAACCGCCGCATGCGCGACCTTGCGCGACGTCCGATGGACAACGGTGCGGTGATACGCATCCTCGACGACTGTGCCAGCTATGTCATCATAGCCGACCGTCCGGTGCTTCCCACGTCCGAGCTGCCCTCGCATCTCAGCGTGCACAACTATCTGCTGTCTGTCGGCTCGCCTTACAGGGCGTCGCTGCACACCCATCCCATCGAGCTCGTAGCGATGAGCCACAACCGCCGTTTTCTCGAGAAAGACGTGGCGACAGAACTGTTGTGGAGCATGATACCAGAGACAAAGGCTTTCTGTCCGCGCGGTCTGGGCATAGTGCCATACCAGTTGCCCGGCTCCGTAGAGCTTGCCGAGGCTACCATCCGTGAGCTTTCCGACTACGATGTGGTGATGTGGGAGAAGCACGGAGTGTTTGCCGTAGACACCGACATCACCGCCGCCTTCGATCAGGTGGACGTGCTCAACAAGTCGGCTCTCATCTACATGGCTGCCAGAAACATGGGTTTCGAGCCGGAGGGGATGAGCCGTGAGCAGATGAGAGGGCTGACAGAGGCGTTCGGCTTGCCCAAATAGAGGCAGAGAGAACAGCCCTCGGCAATGCCCTCACACACAGTCTGTTGACGCATAACAGTACAGACGAGCGCAATAAAGACTTGCTCTCAGATTGCCGGGCACAGCCTCTTTTATTAAAAAACAGTGCCAGTGAGCGCAATGAGAGCTTGCTCTTAAATTGCCGAGCGCAGCCTGTTTTATTAAAAAAACGCCATGACACACACTTACTTTCAGATATCCGTCCCGTGGCTGTCCACGTCACGGCATCCTGCCGCATACGGAGTGCGTATTTATGCACAATCCGTATGTGGTATGGAAAAGCATATCGGAATATTTCATAAAAGTTGAGTAAAACTTCTTGATTTTGATATTTTATTAGTTATATTTGCCTCCACACCTGACAACAATTACTCAATATGACCAACGACACTAATAAGGACGACGCCGAATTCAAGTATCTCATTGTGAACGAGACCGACCGCCGGTTCGGGCTTTGGGTCAACACGGTAGGCTTCGAAGCCATCGCCCCCGACTCACCTTATCCTCTCAAGGAGCACCCATCGGGCTATTTCTTCAATGCCGAGAAAGGTCGTGTGCTGCACGAATACCAGCTCATATACATCACCAAGGGCTGCGGACAGTTCTCCTCGGAGAGTGTCGGCGGACGGCATGTATGCGGTGGACGGCTCATGCTTGTCTTTCCGGGCAGGTGGCACACCTATCGTCCCTACCGCAACGTGGGTTGGAACGAGTATTACATCGGTTTCGAGGGACCTGTAGCCGACAGTCTGATGCGCGGAGGATTCTTCTCTGAGGAGCAGCCCGTCATCGACATAGGACTCAACGAGGAGTTTGTCTCGCTCTATTCGCGCGCCCTCGATGTGGCAGAGGCTGACTCCGTGGCGTCGCAGCAGCATCTTGCCGGAATAGTGATGCACATGCTCGGTCTGGTGATATCGCTTTCGCGCAACAGGCAGTTTGAGATGAGTGCCATCCGGCAGAAGATAGAGAAGGCGCGCATATACATGAAAGAGCATGTCGGCGAGAACATAAGCGTGGAGCAGCTTGCCGCAGATCTCAACATCAGTTACTCTTGGTTCAGGAAGGCTTTCAGGGAATACACCGGCTACGCGCCTGCAAAATACTTTCAGGAACTGAGGATTCAGCGGGCGAAGCAGATGCTTGTCGGCACACCGCTGTCAGCCAAGGAGATTGCCGTAGAGCTGGGCTACGGCTCCGCGGAGTACTTCTACTGCATGTTCAAGAAGTCAACCGGTCTGACACCGCACGAATACCGGTCATACGGTCATGTGCCCGACACTTCCGGCGGATGACTCCCGTGTAAGGCGTCCGCCGCCTTGCGCTCCTTCATATTCTTTGCCTCAGCATCGCGTTTCCGCCTTTGCGTTGTGCCGACATACCGCTGTATGTGACGCCGTATGCACGTTTTTCCTCCATATGTCATCATGTTCCGGACATATGAAAGAATATATCCGTATTCTTTCGGTGTCCGGTCTGCAAACAAATATATACCTTTGCACCGCCTTTTTTCTTTCCGCCGCGCTTCATGCGGACACTTTGCCGGACTGCGGCAAGGAAGGAAAGAAATGATATATAAACAGGTATGAAACAATAATAAGATATGTTACATTTTGACAGTGATTACATGGAAGGCGCCCATCCGGAGCTGATGCGCCGCCTTGCGGAGACAAACCTCGAGCAGACTCCGGGCTACGGACTCGACGAGCACTGCCGTTGTGCGGAGCGGCTCATTCTCGACGCCTGCTCGCTGGAGCACGGACGGGTTCATTTCCTTGTGGGAGGCACACAGACAAACGCCACAGTCATCGACGCCATCCTTGCCCGCCACGAGGGCGTGCTTGCCGCAGAGACGGCACACATCAACGTGCACGAGGCGGGCGCGATAGAGGCTTCGGGACACAAGGTGCTCACCCTGCCGCAGCACGACGGCAAGATAAGCGTGGCGGATGTGCGACGATACATAGACGACTATTATGCCGACGAGACCTACGAGCATGCCGTCGCGCCGGGAATGGTTTACATCTCCCATCCCACGGAGCTCGGTACGCTCTACTCGCTTGATGAGCTTTCGGCTCTCAGTTCGGTGTGCCGCGAGGCTGGCATTCCGCTTTATATGGACGGCGCGCGTCTGGGCTACGCGCTGGCTTCATCAGACTCGGATGTGGCTCTTTCCGATGTGGCGCGCCTGTGCGATGTCTTTTATATTGGCGGAACGAAGGTCGGCGCGCTCTTCGGAGAGGCTGTCGTGACATCGCGACCCGAACTTATGCCTCATTTCTTCTCCATAGTGAAGCAGCACGGGGCACTTCTTGCCAAGGGACGTCTGCTCGGTGTGCAGTTTGAGACGCTGTTCACGGACAATCTGTATGTAGACCTGGCGCGCCACGCATGCCTCATGGCAGGTAAGCTACGCCGTGCCTTCGTCAGCCACGGATACCGTCTCTTCATCGACTCACCCACCAACCAGCAGTTCTTTGTCCTTCCCAACAGTGTCATCGACGCCTTGTCCAAGGTGGCGACATTCGAGCTTTGGGGACCGCGCCGTGCCGTGGAGACTCCCGTGCGCTTCGTAACATCATGGGCGACACGCGAGAGTGACGTCGACGAACTCATCTCCGCGCTTCCACAGTGCCCTGCCGTCGGATGACGGTTATATTTATTACTGCTGTGCGGCACGGCTTTTCCGTTATTAAAAACCGATGGCACCAGCCCAGTAGAGACGCAAAATCTTGCGTCTCACGAGCAAGAATGCGCAATCAATTGAGGCGATTATATACCTGTCGTTGCTGTTTTTTTGCTCGGGAGACGCAAGATTTTGCGTCTCTACAGGCTTGCGCCACCATTATTATATATGGGAAACGCCATCATATATCAATCACGGCGTCACTCCTGACGTGCCTTGCGGTCGCTGTCGATGAGTGCGAGGAGGCGTTCCACAGCCTCAGCCTCGGGTATGTTTTTCTCCACACACTCCTTGCGGCGGTATAGCGACACCTTCCCCACTCCGGCTCCCACATATCCGTAGTCGGCGTCAGCCATCTCTCCGGGACCGTTCACTATGCACCCCATGATGCCTATTTTGAGTCCGCGCAGATGAGCCGTCGACTCCTTTATGCGTGCTATTGTCGAGCGCAGGTCGTACAAGGTGCGTCCGCATCCCGGACAACTTATATATTCGGTCTTCGACGTGCGCAGCCTTGCCGCCTGCAATATGGCGAACGCGGTGTCCGCGATGTCGCGCAGGGCGATGCCTCCGTTGTTCATCAGCCACAGTCCGTCGGTCAGTCCGTCTGCCATGAGCGCGCCCATGTCCGCAGCCGCCTCAAGCTGCATGTCAGCCTTCTCCTGCGCGTCGTGGCTGTACATCTGTGCGAACACAACGGGGTTGCTCACTCCCGCGCACATCATCTCGTGCACCAGCGCGCGCTGCTCTCCCGTACGGTTGCGGTGGTTGCTCATGCACACCACCACCACTTCCGGATGAGCCTTCAGGCATGCAGTGTATTCCTCCACGGGTGTGCCGAACTGCAGCACGAGGAATTTAAGCGGAGCGTTCACGAGCGATATGAACGGTATGGCGTTTGACGGGAATACGGGGAAAACGTTCCCGCTGCCGTCATACGAGCCGAAGTCCACGATGTATCTCACACCGTCGATGCGGTGCTCGGGCATTGCGCCTCCGCAGTATATGTAGTCGGGCGTGGTGTCTGAGCCGAAGCTGTCTGCCGTCTCCCTGCCCGTTCCGTTGACGATGACCACCGGCACATGTGCGCCTCCCACGTTTCCGACAGCAGTGGTGGACCGCCGCTCCGGGTTGAGCCAGTCGAACGACGATGCCTGTGTGCCCGGTATGAGCATGTGTCCAGCCCTTCGTGTGATGTATTCCACAAGATGGCGTGCCACGGGTATCTCAGCCTCGGGCTCCTCACTGAGCGACACGCGGATGGTGTCGCCTATCCCGTCTGCCATGAGCGCGCCCATACCGACGGCGCTTTTTATGCGTCCGTCCTCGCCCTCGCCAGCCTCCGTCACACCGAGATGGAGCGGATAGTGCATGTCCTCGGCTTCCATGCGGCTCACGAGCAGCCTCACCGAGCGCACCATAACCATCGTGTTAGACGCCTTGACAGATATCACCACATCGTCGAACGCCTCCCTCTTGCATATGCGCAGGAACTCCATGCAGCTCTCCACGATGCCTTCTGGCGTGTCACCGTAGCGTGACATGATGCGGTCGGACAGCGATCCGTGGTTCACTCCTATGCGTACGGCAGTGTGATGCTCCCGGCATATGTTGAGGAACGGCACGAAACGCGCCTCTATCTTCTTCAGTTCGGCGGCATACTCCTCGTCGGTGTATTCCAGTTTCTTGAACGTCCGCGCCGGGTCAACATAGTTGCCGGGGTTTATGCGCACCTTCTCCGCGTAGAGCGCGGCTACGTCTGCCACGTTTGGATTGAAGTGCACGTCTGCCACGAGCGGCGTGTCATATCCCTTAGTCCGCAGTGAGGCGTTGATGTTCTTCAGGTTTTCAGCCTCGCGTGTGCCCTGCGTAGTGAGCCTCACCAGCTCCCCTCCCGCCTTTATTATGCGCTCAGCCTGCGCCACGCAAGCCTCCGTGTCGTTGGTGTTCGTTGTTGTCATCGACTGCACCCGTATGGGGTTGCCGCCTCCTATCGACGTGCTTCCGGCGTGTGCCACGGTAGATTCGCGGCGTTTATAGTTGAATAAATCGTTCATGATGTATGAGTTGTACGTACAGTGCAAAAGTAGTAAAAATGGCGTTCAGTTGCAAGCGTCACCGCGTTTTTTATCAATGGCGGTGCGGCAGCGCACGTCCGGACGCGGGAAAGACATTCTTATTCAGCGACGGAGGGGAAAAGCAAAGGCGGGAAACAGACATGTGGGTATCGGCAGTACCATAAAAATTAGCAACAGTAAATGTGTTCTGTAATTCGCGATCAATCAAAAGTAGAGACGCAAAATCTTGCGTCTCACAAGCAAGGA